>ERZ834694.934-NODE-934-length-29718-cov-7.743047_pt1 | contig 29718 bp, 27 predicted proteins | sample MGYA00519691_ERZ834694 | MGnify/ENA primary metagenome ERZ834694 (study PRJEB31850, sample SAMEA3708758) | human gut metagenome | biome: human gut; feature: human-associated habitat; material: faeces | place: China | collected 2014 ... | reverse complement strand
GATCTATAACAAGCATAACCGCAGCTACTTTGAAGCACTTGAAGTAAAAGCTGAGAAAATGGCTAAGAAGTATGATTGTGCCTTTGTGGATAATGAAATGCCTTATGGCAGAGTCCCGCAGGGACATCCGGTGATCGTAGATTATTTCTATCATGAGGAAATCCGAGGGACAGAAAATACAGGAAAAAGAAATCGTTAAGCAGAAATTTGAAAAGGAGTGCTTACAGAGTGAAAGCGATTAGATTAAATATTTTCACAGATTGAGAACTTCCAGCTTGGTTATAAGATCGGATTTATCAATGATGCTGAGATATGGTTACTCATGTTAAAAAAACGCAATACCTCTGTTCATATATATAATGAGGATGAAATAGACGAGTTGATTCTGCTGATACGCGATAGCTTTATTCTGGCTTTTACGGTTCTTAAAGATACACTTGTGAAGAAGCTGGAGGAAGCAGAAAGCGATTGGATGTAAAAAAACAGTCGATAACCCTGGGAGGAGTCCACGGTGAAGGATAAAACAGTATATACATGTACATATAAATCAAAGTTAGGCGATATTCTGCTGGCGGCAGACGCGATCGGACTCACGGGTCTGTGGTTTGAGGGGCAGAAGTATTTTGCAAATACACTTCCAGACGGAGCTATTTCACAGGAATCCCTGATTTTAACCGAGGCAAAGAGATGGCTGGATATTTATTTTTCTGGCAAAGAACCGGACTTTATTCCGCCGCTGCATCCGACTGGCTCCGCATTTCGACAGGCGGTGTGGCAGATTTTATTGCAAATTCCGTATGGACAGACGACTACCTATGGGGAGATTGCAAAAAAGCTGGCGAAGATGCAGAATGCGTCCCATATGTCCGCGCAGGCGGTAGGCGGTGCAGTGGGGCATAACGAGATTTCCATTATCATCCCATGCCACCGTGTGGTGGGAACGAGTGGAAGCCTGATTGGGTATGCGGGCGGAATTGAGAAGAAGGTGGCGCTGCTTATGCTGGAACATACCGATATGAGTCGTTTCTTTGTGCCGAAGAAAGGAACGGCGCTTTAGTTATTAAGTGGAAAAATTGGAATTTTTAAAGCTGTTGCCATTTTATAAGTTGGCAGCAGCTTTTTGCCTATATATTCTTATTGACTTGTTGATATGGAAACAAGTGAGCGGTATAATACATTTGTTTCCAGAGAAACAAGAAAGGAGAATAAAATGAATTCAGAATTATTAGGTTTGTTTGCAAAGTACATGGAAAAGCAGGAAGTCCTATCGAAACTGACGGAATCAGAAGAGCTTCATGGCTATAATTATTCAGAAATACATACGATTGCTGCAATAGGAGATATGGAGTTTCCAAATGTCACAGGAATTTCACAGGCTATGCATATGACCAGAGGAGCAATCAGCAAGATCACAAGAAGACTTATGCAGAATGGAATGATTGAGTCTTATATGGCAGAAGGAAATAATCAGAAGATTTTCTTTAAACTGACTGATAAAGGACAGCAGCTATACGAAGAACATGAGAAAAGGCATAATCTGTGGCTGGAACGTGATAACGCATTTTTACAAAAGTACAGCAAAAAAGAACTGGATGAAATACAGCAGTTTATGATGGATTTTAATAATTATCTGGAAGATAAAATAGCAGAAATAGGAGGACATAACGAATGTTAATTGATATTACTTTAAAAATCACACCCAAAATGGTAACGGATGCACAGGGAAATGAAAAGAAAGCACTGGTAGGTCATCTTGGAACACATTTTGATGTTATGAACAAAGAGTTCCCTTTAGAATATACAAAGAGAAGGGCGATAGTCTTTGATGTTTCTGATGTTGGTGACAGGGATATAGATATTGATGATATCGTTATTAGTAAAGTAGAACAGAATATGTTCGTGGCATTTTATACCGGATTTATTGAAAAAGAAGGCTATGGTGGAAAAGAATATTTTACAGGGCACCCACAGCTTTCAGACAAATTGATAGATGCTCTGCTTGACAAAGGAGTATCTATCATTGGAGTAGATTGTGCAGGTGTACGACGTGGAAAAGAACATACACCAAAGGATCAGTATTGTGCGGATCAAGGCGTTTTTATCATTGAAAACCTGTGTAATCTGCAAAAAGTTATTGAATCAGGAGGGACTTGCCTTATCAATACCTATCCTATGAACTATGCTGACATGACCGGATTGCCTTGTAGGGTTGTTGCAGAGGTTTAGACAACTTCCGGTTTGATGAAATATAGAAATTATTGGAGAGGAAAAAATATGGTTGGAAGAATTTATCACGTAGGATTAACCGTTTCTGATATAGATCGCTCCATTGCTTTCTACAGAGACATTCTTGGGCTTGAATTTCAGGGCGAAATCTTTATGGAGGGCGAAGAGACAGATAAAATGTTTCGCAAGGAAAATTGTAAAGCAAGGGTTGCATATTTGAATGGTTCGAAGGCTCTTGAAGCACCACCGATTGAATTGATTCAGTTTGTAGACAGCAAAATCCATAAGGAACAATCAGACTTGTTTACGACATCTATCTCAGAAGTATGCTTTTACACGGATGACATTGATTCTGTCTACAAAACCCTTATCGAAAATCATGTGGAGTGCTTGTCTGAACCGCAGTATTTCGATTTCAGGGCAGATGGGTTTGGGGAAAGCAGAGCGTTTTATTTCAGAGACCCGGATGGAATCATTCTTGAGATGATGCAACCTTTGTAAAATAATAAACAACTTCCAGTTTATATAACAGAAAAATCAGACGGATCTTGTACTTTTGGGTAATATTAAATATAATCCCGTCTTTGACAGTGATATTTGGAAAAACACCGCAGGAAGGCTTATTCTATATAGCTTTTCCGGCGGTGTTTTTTCGTTTTACAATATAGTCTTTTTTATGAGAATCAGAACTGTGTCATACGGAATTTTCAGTTCAGAAAATGCCTACCTGTGAACAGTTACGTCATCTCTGCATATCAAGAATGAAGAATATATAAAGATTGACAATTTCAAAATCCTGTCGTATACTTCTTTCAGTCCCAAATGGGATTGAATGGGGAAGGTTATGGAATATAAAATACAAAAACTTTACGATCAGGTCAACCAGGCGATCATCCGCTGCCGTGGTGTATACTCGATGTGGGCAAAGAATAACAATGTGAGCTATAACCGGATGCTGGTGCTTTACACCATCCGCGAATTCGGATTCTGTACGCAAAAGCAGATCTGTGATTCGTATCTGCTTCCGCGGCAGACGGTGAACCATGTGATTTCAGAGATGAAAAAGGACGGGATTCTTGTAGCGGATTTGGAAAAGAGCACCGGGAAGGAAAAGGCGCTTGTTTTGACGCCGGAGGGCGAACGGTATTCGGAAAAATTATTATATTCGTTAAGCCGGATGGAAGAACGGGCGGCGAAACGTCTGGGAGAGGACAAGATCCGCAGAATGACGGAACTGTTTATGGAGTATGACCAGATTCTGGAAGAGGCACTGGAGGAGACGGACGATGAAGAGTAAGGCGGGAACGGATACAGAATTTTTCCGGACGGAGAAAATTCCGAAGATATTGCTGCAAATCGCACCTCCGGTTATGCTGGCGCAGCTGATTCAGGCGATGTATAACATTGTGGACAGTTTTTTTGTGGGAAAATATTCCGAATCGGCGCTGACGGCGCTTTCGGTCATTTATCCGTTGCAGCTCATCATCATTGCGCTGGCGGTGGGAACCGGCGTGGGCGTGAATACCTACATGGCGCGCCTGTATGCACAGAAAATGCCGGGACAGGCGGAAGAAACAGCGGGAACAGGCACGCTTCTGGCGCTTGGAACCTGGCTTATATTTGCCATTTTCTCGATCTTCTGTATGCGTCCGTATGTCCTGACAAGTGCGAATACCCCGGAAGCGATCGAGAGTGCTGTTATCTACGGACAGATCGTCTGTATCGGCAGCATCGGGGCATTTCTGGAAGGAAACTGGACGAAGGTCCATCAGTCGCGGGGCAATATGCACCGTCCGATGGTCGCCCAGACCGTGGGGGCGCTGACGAATATCGTGCTTGACCCGATCCTGATTTTCGGACTCGGTCCGGTGCCGGAGCTGGGAGTCGCGGGTGCTGCCTATGCGACTGTCTGCGGACAGGTGGCAGCTGCGGTCATCACATCGTTTGGCGGGGTTGGCAGATTGCCAGAGCGCACAAAAATGCCGCTCTATATCAAGCAGATCTACTGGTTTGGCTACGCGTCGATTATTATGCAGGCATTATTTACAGTTTATATCGTGATCTTAAATGCGATCCTTGCCGGATTTTCAGATTCGGCAGTGACGGTGCTGGGGCTTTATTATAAAATGCAGACGTTTTTCTTTATCCCGCTGATGGGCTTGCAGACGTGTATCGTTCCGGTGCTCAGCTTTAACTATGCAACCAAGAGCTATGCGAGATGCCGGGAAATTATGCGGGACAGCTATGGATTTTCCTGTGTGTTTATGCTGGTCGGTGTGATCTGCTTCGTTTTCTTTCCGGTGCAGCTGATCCAGGTTTTTTCAAAGAGCAGTGAGGTCATCGCGATCGGAAAAAATGCATTCCCTATCATCGGGGCAAGTTTTATTCCGGCGGTATTTTCACTGATGACCCCGGTCTTCTTCCAGGCGATCGGAAATGGAAAGATCAGCCTCTTTTTGTCCGTGATGCGCCAGATCTGCTGCCTGATTCCGATTTTCTGGCTGCTGTCGCTGATTGACCTGCGCTTTACCTGGTTTGCATTTCCGATCTCGGAAGTGCTGGTCGGTGTCACGGGAATCGTGCTTTATTACAAGGAAATCAAAAGAGACTTTGATAAAGGAGCAACATGAGAAAGCACGTAAAAACACAGAAAATAGTTTCGTAGAAAATTTTTAAACGCTTTTAATGAATTGAAAAGGAACCGCCTGGGTCAGCTTATCAGCTGGCATCAGGACGGTTCCTTTTTTGAAAGGAGAATGAATGTGACATAAAAAATTGAATGTATGCATTTCGTGTACGTATGAGGCATAATGCCTGTCAGACGAAATGGGTATTTCACGCTTATGCTACAAATGCGTACATCATCACATAATGGCACAGGCTTCCGCCCATGACAAACAGATGGAAAATCTCATGCGAACCGAAATTTTTATGCGTTGCATTGAAAATCGGCAGTTTTAATGCGTAGATAATGCCTCCAGCCGTATAGATGAGTCCGCCGGTCAGCAGCCAGAGAAATGCGCTTTTCGGAAGTGCCAGTACGATCTGACGGAACGCCAGCACGCAGATCCAGCCCATCGCGATGTAAACTAGCGAGGAGAACCACTTCGGGCAGTTGATCCAGAGCGCGTTGACGAGAATCCCGGCAATCGCGATACCCCAGACGAGCGCCAGAAGCCGGTAACCGGCGTTATTTCCAAGGACGATCAGGCAAACCGGTGTGTAAGTTCCGGCAATCAGGATGAAAATCATCATGTGGTCGATCTTACGCAGGATTTTATTAACGTGCTCGGAAATATTAAAGGTGTGGTAGGTCGTGCTGGCGGCATAGAGCAGAATCATGCTGACGATAAACACAGCCAACGCCGCAAGATGGCGCGAATCTGCTTCTCCAGCCGCTTTGTGAAGCAGCGGAACTGCCGCGATCACCGCGCCGATCATCGCGATAAAATGCGTCAGCGCGCTTCCGGGATCCTTTACGTGGAATTTATGATGCTTTGTCTCAGCGAGTTTTGTTGTGTCAGATGTATGTGTTTGATTGGAAATCATAGGATAACCTCCTTTGCTGTAATATTGAGAGAGTAATGTAACGGTTCAGTAGGTCTGCACATGTACTGCGCGTGACTGTGAAGGTACTGAACAGTTACAGAGTAATTATAAATGCAATATGTAGTATTTAAAACCACATAGAACGTTTTTATATACTATACATCTTTTTCGAAAAATATGCAAGAGGGGAATGGGATATGTTATAATATGAGAAATTAACGAAGCGTTTTTAACAAGTGGAAGATAAAATGGATCATAGATGATTTGAGAAGTTAAAATGCTCGGGAATTCATGGATGAAGTAGAGAGGAAATCGGTTATGTTAGATATATTATACGAAGATAAAGATATTTTAGTTGTGGTCAAACCAGCTGGAGTTGAGTCGCAGACATCGAGACGCCTGGAGCCGGATATGGTCAGCGAGATAAAAAATTATCTCCACCGGAAGGTGCAGGAGACGAAAAAGTTATCCACAGGATTATCCCCAAAAGCGTCCACAGCCCCGGTGGATCCGTATGTTGGAGTTATCCACCGACTGGACAAGCCGGTGCGCGGTGTGATGGTATATGCCAAGAACCTGAAAGCGGCAGCGCACTTAAGCCGTCAGGTACAGGAGGGAAAACTGGAGAAAATCTATCAGGCGCTCGTATGTGGAAAACCTGTGGATAATGTGGGTAAGTACGTGGATTATCTGTTGAAAGACGGGAAAACGAATACCAGCCGGATTGTGGATAAGTCGGTCGCCGGTGCGAAACGGGCAGAGCTGGAATATCAGATATTAGAAAAAAAAGAACAGGAAGACGGTACCGTGCGTTCACTGGTGGAAATCCATCTTCACACAGGACGCCACCATCAGATACGCGTACAGTTTGCCGCGCATGGGACACCGCTCATGGGAGATACCAAGTATGGCGCACCAGCGGCTGCTTCCGTGGGACGTGCCCGTCGGGAACCGCTGGCGCTGTGCGCGGTCCGTTTATCGTTCCTTCACCCGGTGACGGGAAAAAGAATGGAGTTTTCCACCAAACCGCAATTTGTTCTGTGAGCGAACTTTTCTATAAGTCAAGAAAATAAAAGATCAAGGGTGAATAGAAGGTAAGATGTGTATATTTTTATCCAGCCTGCCCATACTAGAGTGTGTACAAAGGAAGTACGAATCATAAATGGGCAAAGTCCATGGGTAAGCCCCGGAGCGACTAAAGAGGGCTTACAAAAGAGACCGCAGGAGCCGGGAGAAGCGGGAGCTGACACCGGTTTCCTGTGGTTTTTCGTTGTCATACATCCGGAAAAAAGGGCGTGTAGGTTTAAGGAAAAGACGTTTGTTTGAATGGATGGCTGTAGAAATCATAGAACCATAACGGTGTATGGCATAAAGAAAAAATCGGGAAGGTGGAGCAGACAGATGGCACTCAGCAGAAAACAGAAAAAAGCATTTCTCACAGCAGCAGTCACGGCGGGCGTGTATTTGAGTTTCCGTTACCTGCTGCCGCTTATATTCCCATTTCTGGCAGCGTATCTGATGGCGCTGCTTCTCCAGCCATCGGCAGCATTTCTCGAAAAACGGCTGCGAATCTCCTTCCGCGGGCGCATGATCGGCGTTCCCATCGGTATGATCGGGGGCGTGGAGCTGATTTTGCTGAGCATTTTTCTGGTCGGTCTGCTGGCAGCAGGGGGACGGCGTTTCACGGAGGAGCTGGAACACTTTTTAGAAGAGCTTCCAGGACGGATGGAGGAATTGTCACTGCTCGGACAGCAATTTGAACAGTCGATCGAGCGAGTCCTTCATCTGCCTGCCGGTAAAATCGGGCAGCTCTTTCGCGGAACAGGCTTGCAGGGCGGTGGACAGGTCAAGGAGATCCTGCTGCCGCAGCTCCTTCAGAAATCAGTTCCTGCTGCGGCGGGGATTGTGCGCGCGGTTATTGTGGTTGTTTTATTTTTCATTGCCTCGATTTTGAGTTTACAGGAGATGGACGAACTGCGCCGGAGGCGGTTTGATTCGATGTTTCACCGCGAATTTTTCCTGCTCGGCAGGCGCCTTGCGGTGACAGGAAGCGCATGGCTGAAAACCCAGTCGGTCATTTTCCTGATGACTTCGGCATTTTCGATGGCGGGGCTTTTGCTGATTGGAAATCCATATTATATTCTGGGTGGAATCGGAATCGGGGTTCTGGATGCCCTGCCGATCTTCGGCGCAGGGACGGCGCTGGTGCCGTGGAGTCTTTTTCTCCTGTTTAAGCGGGAGTGGGGACACGCGCTGATTCTCTTCGGGCTGTATCTGCTCTGTTATTTTTTGCGTGAGTTCACGGAGGCGCACCTGATGGGGAAGAAAATGGGGCTGTCGCCGCTTGAAACGCTGGCGGCGATCTATGTGGGCTTGCAGCTGTTTAGTCTGTTTGGATTTCTGCTGGGTCCGATTGGGCTGTTGATTATTAAGGATTTTGTGGAGGAGTATGGGGAAGCGGACGAAGGAGCGGATGCTCATTAAGTAGGCGCTTTTAGAGGAAAAAAGAGGAAAAAAGTGGAGTATTGGTGGATGGGCGATCTGAAATTGCTTTTGAATGTGGAAATTTAAGGAGATGAAAGGATTTTTTAGAATTGCCGCGAGACAAAAGGATCATATATAATAGATAAGGAATTAAAAACGCATAAAAGTTCTGGAAAACAGCAGAGAAAGAGTTGCTGGAAGATAGCTGGATGTTAAGCTGAAATAAATATGCATATCATTTAATATGGAGGAACAAACGTGAATTTATATACAAAAGAGTCAGGCTCCGGACAGCCGATGGTGCTGCTTCACGGAAATGGAGAGGACAGCTCCTACTTTGTGAACCAGATATCCTTTTTTGAATCAAAATATCTCGTGATTGCGGTGGACACCCGTGGACATGGCAGATCTCCGCGTGGTTGTGGGACATTTACCTTGGAACGGTTTGCTGATGATTTGAAAGGATTTCTTGACCGCCGGGGACTTAGGCGGATCATTTTGCTGGGGTTCAGCGACGGCGGCAATATTGCGCTGATTTTTGCACTGAAATATCCGGGATATGTCGATCGGCTGATTTTAAATGGAGCGAACTTAAACCCGTTTGGCATGAAGCCGTCCGTGCTGGCGGATGTGGCGCGGGAGTATGTGGGAGTTGTGGGGAAGCTCTGGCTGCAGAAAAGCGGCATCGGGCAGATACGGGGAAAAATGCAGATGGCAGCAGGAAAAATGCGGACAGAAAAGCAATTTTCAAAAGAAAACGAAAAACAGAATGGACAGGAAGGACTGAATAAACAACAGAGAAGAAGCTGTCAGAAAGAAAAAATTCCTGAAAATAAGGAAAATGATCGGAAGGCAAATATACACAAAAAAGAGCTTCTATCCTTAATGTTGTATGAACCCTGGATCCGCCCTGAACTTCTCCACCGCCTGAAAATGCCCGTCCTTGTGGTAGCAGGGAGCGACGACATGATCCGCGAATGCCACACGCGCCAAATCGCACGTTCTCTGCCAAACGCAAGGATTCGGCTTTTAGAGGGCACCCATTTTATTGCAGCAGAGAACCCGGACGCATTTAACCAATGTGTTGCATCATTCCTGGAACAGACACAGGGCGGCGAGCTGGCGCAGATGAGCCGAGTCTGGGGCAGCCGGAGAGCCGGAAGGCTGGAGAAGGAGAAGATCCGTCGGGCGGCGGTGCTGGTACCTTTGATTCAGAAAGGCGGGGAGTACCACGTGGTGTTTGAGGTGCGCGCGGGAAGCTTAAAAACTCAGCCGGGCGAAATCTGTTTTCCGGGCGGTGCCGTTGAGCGGGACGAGACACCGAAGCAGGCGGCGATCCGTGAGGCGATGGAAGAACTCTTAATCAGTCGCCGCCAGATTCGCGTTATCGCGCCGTTGGATGTGCTGGAAGCACCCGGAGCGATGGAGATTTCTCCATTTTTAGGTGCGCTGCAGGGCTACCGCTGGTCATATTCCGAGGCGGAGGTCGATCATACCTTTTCTGTCCCGCTCCGCTGGTTCGCGGAACATGAACCGGAGCGATATGAAACAGAACTTGTGACCGTGCCGGAAGAGACATTCCCGTTTGAAGATGTTCCGGGCGGACGCGATTACCGCTGGCGGCGCGGACATTACGATGTCTACTTCTACCGCCGCGAGGAAGGAATCATCTGGGGGATGACGGCGAAGATTCTGCGGTCACTGGCGGAGATGTACCGGGAGGACATTTTATTAAAATAGGATTCGTAAGATAGGGATAAAAACATTATTTTTTGTTCGGACGCAACCGAGTCAGTGACGACCGAGTAAAAAATGCGAGGTATCGTCAAGACTTGTACAAGGGCGAGTTCCAGCCTTGACAAACCCGACCGATTGGCGTAAAATCATAATACTGTCAGGATTTGCGCGGCTGAGTTTGTGGATGCCGTGGAAGAAATCCAGCGTTTGATTTTAGAACATCAAACAATAAGAAACAAAACAGGCGAAGAGAGGAATCAGTAAACTTTGACACACGTCCAGAGAGAAAGCCGTATGGTGAGAGGCTTTTGTGTCCCTGAAAGTTGAACCGGCCCTGGAGCTGTGCATGAAAATGCAACGTATTTCCGGCGTTAACGGAAGTTAAGTGAGCCAGAATCGGAACGAAATTCTGGTTAAGCAGGGTGGTACCGCCGAAGTTAAGCCATTCGGTCCCTTTGATCGCAGCGATCAGCAGGGATCGGAGGGCTTTTTTATTTCTATGAAATACAAAACAACAATAAAATGTTTTTAACAAGGAGAAATGACATGGCAAAGGAAAAGAAGATGGTAGAAGCCATCACATCGATGGATGAAGATTTCGCCCAGTGGTATACGGACATCGTAAAGAAAGCAGAGCTTTCTGATTACTCCAGTGTAAAGGGCTGCATGATTATCAAACCGGCCGGATATGCGATCTGGGAGAATATCCGCAATGAACTGGACAAGCGCTTTAAGGCAACCGGCGTAGAGAACGTATATCTGCCTATGTTTATTCCGGAAAGTCTTCTGGAAAAAGAGAAAGATCACGTAGAAGGTTTCGCACCGGAAGTAGCGTGGGTGACACAGGGCGGTTTAGAGCCGTTACAGGAGAGAATGTGTGTACGTCCGACTTCCGAGACTCTGTTCTGCGATTTTTATGCACATGACGTACATTCTTACCGCGATCTGCCGAGAAACTACAACCAGTGGGCTTCGGTTGTACGTTGGGAAAAGACCACCCGTCCGTTCCTGCGTTCCAGAGAGTTCTTATGGCAGGAAGGTCATACCGCTCATGCAACCGCTGAGGAAGCACAGGAGCGTACCGAGATGATGTTAAATGTATACGCGGATCTGTGCGAGGACTTCCTGGCAATTCCGGTTATCCGCGGACGCAAGACTGACAAGGAGAAATTTGCCGGTGCAGAGGCAACCTACACGATCGAGTCCCTGATGCACGATGGCAAGGCACTGCAGTCCGGCACCAGCCACAACTTCGGCGATGGATTTGCAAAGGCATTTAACATCCAGTATCTGGATAAGGATAATAAATTAAAATACGTTCATCAGACTTCCTGGGGTATGACAACCCGTATGGTAGGCGCGATCATCATGGTTCATGGTGACAATAATGGTCTGGTTCTGCCGCCGAAGGTAGCTCCGACCCAGGTTATGATCGTTCCGATTCAGCAGGCAAAAGAGGGTGTTCTGGACAAGGCATTTGAGGTAAAAGAGGTTCTGTCCAACTTCCGTGTCAAAGTGGATGATTCCGACAAATCTCCGGGATGGAAGTTCAGCGAGTCCGAGATGCGCGGTATTCCGGTACGTGTCGAGATCGGACCGAGAGATATTGCTGAAAATCAGGCAGTTCTGGTTCGCCGTGATACGCATGAGAAGATTACGGTATCTCTGGATGAGATCGTAGCAAAGGTTGGCGAGCTTCTGGAGACGATTCACCACGATATGTTTGAGCGTGCAAAAGCACACAGAGATTCCCATACTTATGTAGCGACAACACTGGATGAGATGAAGGAGATCGCAGAAAATAAGCCAGGCTTCATCAAGGCAATGTGGTGCGGCAATCAGGAGTGCGAGGATAAACTGAAAGAAGTAGTCGGCGTAACCTCCCGCTGCATCCCGTTCAATCAGGAACATCTGGCTGACACCTGCGTATGCTGCGGCAAGCCGGCAACGAAGATGGTTTATTGGGGTAAGGCATATTAATATGATTCCAAAACGGATAGAAATGCCGGTCCAGGTCGAGGAAATCCTGGGAAAGCTGCGAGAACATGGTTACGAGGCATTTGCAGTCGGCGGCTGTGTCCGCGATGCGATCCTGGGGCGGATTCCCGGTGACTGGGATATCACGACCTCGGCGCACCCGGAGGAGGTGAAGCAGGTGTTCGGTCACACGATCGACACCGGGCTTCAGCACGGTACGGTCACGGTCATGCGTGATCATATCGGATATGAAATAACCACCTACCGGATTGACGGTGAATATGAGGATGGACGCCACCCGAAGGAAGTCGTATTTACTGCCGAACTGCGTGAGGACTTGAGACGGCGTGATTTCACGATCAATGCGATGGCATACAGCCACGAAACGGGAATTGTCGATATTTTCGGCGGGGCGGAGGATCTGGCAGCGCGCCGGATCCGCTGCGTCGGGGATGCGGGAGAACGGTTTACGGAAGATGCGCTCCGGATCCTGCGTGCCGTCCGCTTTTCGGCCCAGCTGGGATTTTCGATAGAGAAAAAGACCTGGCAGGCGCTCTGTGAGCTGGCGCCCTCCCTTGTCCATGTGAGCAAGGAACGGGTGCAGGTGGAGTTGACAAAAACACTCCTGTCCGACCGCCCGGAATTTATCTGGAAAACGGAGGCGGCAGGACTGGCACCTTACATTTCAAAGACATTTCCGGAGGTATTTGCGGCGTGGAAAAAGCGGAAAAGCTGTGCAAAGCAGAGTTTGGAAGAGAAAGTATGTTCGAAGGATGTGCCGGCTGCTGACAAGGATGCGATCAAAACGGAAACGGTAGCGCAGCAGGGGCACATGTTCGTGAAACATGAATGTGAGACAGACATGGCGGGGGAAATTTCTGCTGCTGCTGCACATCTGCCAGCAGAAAAAGCCTTGCGCTGGTCGTATTTTCTTGCCCCGTCGGGCGAGGAAACTTGTGTCCGGGTTCTGAGAGAACTCAAGATGGACAACGACACGATCGATAAGGCGAAGATTCTGAGCCGTTTTGCATTCATGCAGATGGAACCGGAGGAAAGCGCTGTCCGCCACGCGATGAGTGCGATGGAAGATACGGTCTTTGACTGGCTGCTTCTCCTTCAGGAAGTTCTGATGCCGGAGCGCATGGATGCGGTGAAAATGGTTCGCTCACTTGCAAGGCAGATCCGGGAGCGCGGTGACTGTACCCGTTTTAAAACTCTGGCGGTAACCGGAAAAGACCTGATTCAGGCAGGCATCCAGCCGGGACCGGCGCTTGGAAAAACGCTGCATCTTCTCTTTGAAAAGGTGCTGGAGAATCCGGCTTGGAATGAGAAAGAGCGGCTTCTGGCTGAGGTGGAAGTGTTGAAACAATCGCAGAATGCCAAAACCAGTAAAGCATAAGAAGATTAATAAATAAAAAGAGAAAAGAGGCAAAATCGTTTGGAACCGGCAGGACAAGCCGGACAAACGATTTTGTCTCTTTTCTCTTTTGCTTTTTTAACAACAATAGTTTCAATCAGAGGATGATTAAAAGAGTTATCCCAATTTCTTATACTCCCTGAAAAACAGCGCTGCCGTCGTCGCCACCGCAATCGTATCTGCCACCGGTTCTGCCACGAACACGCCGAATACCGGATTTGAAACGAAATGCGGCAGGATAAAGATCAGCGGAATCAAAAGCAGCACTTTCCGGAGCAATGCCAGAAAGACGGATGTTTTCGCATTTCCAAGGGCAATAAAAGTCTGCTGGCAGGCGAGCTGGACGGCAAAGAGCAGGGAAGCTGCCATATAGATCCGGAGCGCCCAGATGGTATAGCTGGCAAGGTCTGCGTCGCTGGTAAAGATGGAAATAAAAATCTGTGGAACCAGCATACATAAGAGCCAGAGCAAGGTGGAATAGCAGGCTGCCGAGCGCAGAAGCAGGTGAAACGCTTTTTTCACACGGTCGATATTTTTTGCTCCATAGTTAAAGCTGATGATCGGCTGCGCGCCCTGTGAGAGCCCCTGCAGCGGCAGCATGGAAAACTGCATGACGCTGGAAAGAATCGTCATCGCGCCGACCGCGGTATCGCCGCCATATTTCAACAGGCTGGTGTTAAAGCTGATGGACAGTGCACTTTCTGTAAATTGCATGATAAATGGCGCCAGTCCGAGCGCCAGGCATGGCAGGATAAATTTCTTCTGCGGGCGCAGGTTGCGGAGCCGTATCCGCAGGGTACTATGCGTTCCGGTCAGAAAACGCAGAATCCAGATACAGGAAATACCCTGTGAAAGGATGGTTGCAAGTGCCGCACCTCGCACATCCAGATGCAGTCCGAAGATAAAGATCGGATCGAGGATGATGTTGCAGAGAGCGCCGATGGCAACGGTAATCATGCCGGTTTTGGCATAACCCTGTGCGTTGATAAAGGCATTGAGTCCGAGCGCCATCTGGACGAAGAAAGTGCCGCAGACGTAGATTTTCATGTAGTTCCAGGCGTAGAGAATCGTCTTCTCACTGGCGCCGAACATCAGGAGGATCGGGCGCCCAAAGCCAAGAAACAGGGCGGTCAGGACGAGCGAAATGACGGTCAGCATGAAGGTACAGTTGCCGAGTACCTTTTCTGCGGAATCCTTGTCGCCTTTTCCCATCAGGATCGACGCCTGCGGGGCACCGCCCATGGCGGCGAGCGCGGCAAAAGCGGAAATGCACATGATAATTGGCATTGTGACGCCGACGCCGGTCAGGGCGCTGGGACCGATGTCCGGAATATGGCCGATGTACATGCGGTCAACCATGTTATAGAGAACGTTGATGATCTGTGCGGCAATTGCTGGGAGCGCCAGTTTAAAAAGAAGTGCCCCGATCGGCGCACTGCCGAGATCAGCTTCACGGGATGATGCTGCGCCTGAATGCGGGCGCGTATTTTCATCGTTGGAACGATGAGCGGATTGTATGGACAAAGAGAGCCCTCCTTTTCATTTATAGTAAAATATATTATTTGATTTTTTGCCTGATTGTTGGGACAAATAGCCAGACCGCTTTTTTATCCCAACGTGAATCATTGTAACATACCGTTAAAATGATGGCAATGAACAGAATTTCGTAATCACTCCACATTGGCGATTGTGTGTGATAGTTTGTGCATTGTGTTTCAAATCTGCGATATTTATGCATAAGCATATTTGTAAGCCCCCTCTCATAGGTTAGGAGTAGCAGGCTGGGTGTCTGATGTGCATATTTGCATAATCGTGTGAATGTTGCAATTAACATAGCTGTCAGCAGCTGTGGCCCGGCGTGAAAATGTGCTGTCCACATTCTTTTGGGAAATGGAAAGGCGGGCAGCCGGATAGAGGCAGGAGGGGGAAGTTGTGAACGAGAGAACAACCGAGGTGCTGGAACAGTATGAACTGGAAGTGCAGTCGAAGCGCCGTGGAAGAGGCGCGTGGATCTGCGAGACGAGTCAGGGGTTAAAACTCCTCCGGGAATATAAGGGGACCGTCAAACGTCTTGAATTTGAAGAACAAATCATGAATGTTCTGCAAAATCAGAAAACATGCCGGACCGATCAGTATATGCGGAACCGGGAGGGCGAGCTTTTGTCGGTGGCGGAGGATGGAACGCGGTGTGTTGTGAAGGAATGGTTTTCCGGGCGCGAGTGCAGTGTGCAGAGCGAGGCGGAGGTAGTCCGGGCGGTCGGGCAGATCGCGAAGCTGCACCGGACATTGCGCGGCATTGCGATCGATGAGTCGTGGAATCTGGGGTCAATTCTCACGCGTCCGGCGGTGGCGGAGATGGAGCGCCACAACCGGGAACTTGTCCGTACGCGGAATTATATCCGGAAAAAACGGCGTAAATCGGATTTTGAGAGGGCAGTCAGCGGAAGCTTTGCCATCTTTTATGAGCAGGCGCAGGAAGCAGCAGGCGGGCTGAAAGCGCAGATCGAGCGGAACGGCGAGCCGGAAAACTACCTGTGTCACGGGGATCTGAACCAGCACCATATTTTATTGGCAGAAGAAAATGAGATGGCGGTGATTGAATTTAACCGGATGCACCGGGGCGTCCAGGTCGAAGACCTGTATCATTTTACGCGCAAAATATTGGAAAAGCATGGCTGGGATTTGCGTCTGGGGATGCGGCTGCTGGAGACGTATGATCGTATTCTGCCGTTGAATGCACAGGAGCGGACATACCTCTATTACCTGTTTTTATATCCGGAAAAATACTGGAAACAGTTAAATTTTTATTATAATGCAGGCAAGGCGTGGATTCCAGTCCGCAGCATTGAAAAACTGCAGAAGCTGGAAGAACAGCAGACGGCGCGGAACCTCTTTCTTGAGGCAATCCGATAAGAAATGTTGATTTACATATGCATATAAATTCTTTGGTTAAGCGTATTCGATACATCATGGAGAAACTTTGAAAAGAGAAAAAATAAAGACAAAGAATAGTAACCGAAATTCTCTTTATTTTTCAGAATAATTATACTATAATGGAGAAAAAGAAAGTCATCCTAGAAGAAAGCAGGGGGTAAGTGAATCATGAAGGATTACATGACGATTTACAAAGAATGGCTGGAAAATCCATACTTTGACGAGGCAACGAAAGAGGAATTACGCGCCATTGAGGGCGATGAAAATGAGATTAAAGAGCGTTTCTATATGGATTTGGAGTTTGGTACGGCAGGACTGCGCGGCATCATCGGTGCAGGTATTAACCGGATGAATATCTACACCGTCCGCCGTGCGACCCAGGGACTGGCAAATTACATCATCAAGCAGGGCGGCGCGGCAAAAGGCGTGGCGATCGCATTTGACTCCCGTCATATGTCCCCGGAATTTGCCGAGGAAGCAGCGCTGACACTGGCGGCAAATGGCATCAAGGCGTACCGGTTCGAGACGCTGCGCCCGACGCCGGAGCTTTCCTTTGCAGTCCGCGAGCTTGGCTGCATCGCCGGCATCAACATCACTGCCAGCCACAACCCGCCGGAGTACAACGGCTACAAGGTTTACTGGGAGGACGGCGCACAGTTTACACCGCCGCATGACAAGGGTGTGACTGAGGAAGTTATGGCGATCACCGATCTTTCCACCGTTAAGACGATGGGAGCACAAGAGGCAAAGGCAAAAGGACTCTACGAGATCATCGGTGCAGCGATCGACGACAAATATATTGCACAGGTCAAGGCACAGGTAGTCAATCAGGGCGCGATTGACCGCATGCAGGATCAGATCACGATCGTGTATACACCGCTTCACGGCACGGGCAATATCCCGGCACGCCGTGTGATGAAAGAGCTTGGATTTACCCATGTGTATGTGGTTCCGCAGCAGGAGCTTCCAGACGGCGATTTCCCGACCGTCAGCTATCCGAACCCGGAGGCAAAGGAAGCATTTGAATTGGGACTGGCCCTGGCAAAAGAGAAAAATGCAGACCTCGTTCTGGCAACCGATCCGGATGCCGATCGTCTGGGCGTGTATGTCAAAGATACCAAGTCCGGCGAATACATTCCGCTGACCGGCAATATGTCCGGCTCCCTGCTCTGCGAGTATGTGCTCAGCCAGAAACAGGCAAACGGCAAGATTCCGGCAGATGGACAGGTTGTTAAATCCATCGTTACGACGAATCTGGTAGATGCAGTTGCGAAGAATTACGGCGCAGAGCTCATCGAGGTTCTGACCGGATTTAAGTGGATCGGCAAACAGGTTCTCAAAAATGAGCAGGAAGGCAAAGGAACCTATCTGTTTGGCATGGAAGAGAGCTATGGCTGCCTGATCGGTACATACGCACGCGATAAAGATGCCATTTCCGCAACCTCAGCACTCTGCGAGGCGGCTGCTTATTACAAGGAAAAAGGCATGACGCTGTGGGATGCGATGGTCGAGATGTACGAGAAATACGGCTATTATAAAGATGAAGTGAAGTCCATCGGCTTAAAGGGCATCGAGGGACTGGCAAAAATTCAGGAGATCATGGAATATTTCCGCGCCCACACACCGTCCGATTTTGCCGGACATAAAGTGCTGGCTGTCCGCGATTACAAGGCAGATACCGTCAAGGATCTGGCAACCGGCGAGGTAAAACCGACCGGACTTCCATCCTCCAATGTTCTCTACTACGAACTGGAAGACAACGCATGGCTCTGCGTCCGCCCGTCTGGAACCGAGCCGAAGATCAAGTTCTACTACGGCGTGAAAGGTACCTCCCTGGAAGACGCGGCAGCGAAATCAGAGAAGGTAGGCGAGTCTGTGATGACGATTGTCAATGGACTGCTGTAGAAAAATAAAAAGAAGATATGAAATAAGTTCCTAAAAGAAATAGGACCATTCGTTCATGCGAAAGGTCCTATTTTTGTGCTATTTTGTTCTTTTAATTCTTTCAACGCCGCTGCAAATTTCGACGAAACCGCAGTAGGATTTCCTCTCAGCAGCCCGCGGCGGTAGAAGGCATGGAGCTTTTTAGCCGGGCGCAGGGACTGGCGGCGGTGTTTGAGTTCTTCTAACCGGGTGCTCAGGCGGGTGAGGCGGTTGTCGAAGGCGATGCGGGCATCGACTTCGGTGCGGACTTCGGCAATGCGCTCGTTGACGCGCTGTTTGGCAGCTTCGATGCGTTCTGCGTTTTCTGCTTTGGCAGCTTCGATGCGGGAGGTGGTTTCTTCTCGAACATCGGACAGGCGTTTTTCGGCGAGTGCCTTGGTCTCAGCCAGGCGCTCTTTGTGTTCGGTGGCAGCCGCCTGCAGCTGTCTGGCAGTCTCGGCGCGTGCGGTTGCCAGGCGTTCTTCGGCGTCACTGCGGACGGCGGCAAGTCTGCGGGCGGCTTCTGCCTGGGCGGCTGCCAGTTTTTCGGCTGTTTCTTCACGGGTCAGGGCGCCGCGCTCAATGGCTTCCTCACGCAGCAGCTCGATCTTGGACTGGAGCTCTTCGATATCGGCTTTGAGCTTCGTCATAGCTTCCAGCGTATGACCCAGAGCCAGGGCTGCCTTGATGGATTCGTAAGCATCGGCGGTGAAAAGAACGCTGATGACGAAATCGCAGATGAGCAGGATAACCGGAGGAACCGCAAGCACAGTGCGGGCGATCGGATCATGGATGACATCGGTCATAAAGATGGTTAAAAATCCCCACGCGATCGAGGAACTCAGGCAGATATAGCCGTGCAGCTGGAACGGCTGGCTGCTGTAATCCCAGTAGCGGACCTTGAATAGGCGTTCCATGACGGCGCCGGTGACATATTCAAGCGCCGTGGCGGCGATAAAACCGGAAATATAGACGAGCGGCAGGCTGTCCCGCACCGGCAGGGACACCCAGAGCATCATCACCGCGCCGGAACCGTAGAGCGGCAGCATCGGAAGCCGCAGAAATCCGCGGTTGACGAGCCGTTTCTGTTTCAGGGAAACATAAGTCGATTCGAAAATCCACCCTAAAAAGCAGTATACATAGAAAAAAGCTAGCCATTGGTACCAGGTATAGGTATACATAAAACCTCCTTTAGAAAATCAAGTCATTTTCTCATTGGTTGAAAAACGTATCTAAAATGAAGTTGTTTCTTATCTTACTATATAAATCTAGAAAAGTTCAAGGCATCTGGGTAAAAAAAGATAATTCCAAAATCTCCGCTTGCCACAAAAGCACGCTTCGTGTACAATAAATCGAAGTCGGCTTTGCCACAGACAGCAGGCAGACGTACAGAAAGCAAATCTTATATGAAGTGGAGTTGTTTTCCAGGATAAAATTTGCAGAAAAACAAAGAACAATTCAACAAATACAAACAATTTACAATAAAAAGAAAAATAGGAGAGGTACACACGTGAGTATACTGAATGTAGAACATTTAAGCCACGGTTTTAGTGACCGGGCGATTTTTCAGGATGTTTCGTTCCGCCTGTTAAAGGGTGAGCACATCGGTCTGATCGGTGCGAACGGCGAGGGTAAATCGACGTTTATGAATATTATTACCGGGCATATGCAGCCGGACGAGGGAAAAGTAGAGTGGTCAAAGCGGGTGCGCGTCGGCTATCTGGATCAGCACACGGTGCTGGAAAAAGGCATGACGATCCGCGAGGTTTTGAAGAGCGCATTTTCCTTCCTGTTTGAGCTGGAAGTGCAGATGAATGAAATCTGCGACCATCTGGGCGAGGCATCGGAGGATGAGATGAACGTGATGATGGAAGAGCTGGGAACGATCCAGGATCTTCTGATGAACCACGATTTTTATTCCATCGATGCGAAGGTAGAGGAAGTCGGACGTGCGCTGGGGCTGACCGATATCGGTCTGGACCGCGATGTAACGGATTTGAGCGGCGGACAGAGAACGAAGGTACTGCTCGGGAAATTGCTTCTGGAAAAGCCAGATATCTTGTTGCTGGACGAGCCGACGAACTATCTGGATGTGCAGCACATCGAGTGGCTGAAACGGTATTTGCAGGAATATGAAAATGCGTTCATCCTGATTTCACACGATGTTCCGTTCTTAAATAGCGTAGTAAATATCATTTATCATATGGAAAATCAGCGGCTTGACCGCTATGTGGGCGATTACGACAAGTTTCTCGAGGTGCACGAGGCGAAGAAAGCGCAGCTCGAGGCAGCGTATAAGCGTCAGCAGCAGGAGATCGCGCAGCTGCAGGATTTTGTGGCACGTAATAAAGCGCGTGTTTCCACGCGAAATATGGCGATGTCCCGCCAGAAAAAGCTGGATAAAATGGATGTGATCGAACTGGCGAAGGAAAAACCGAAGCCAGAGTTCAACTTCCTGGAGGCGAGAGCCTCCGGAAAATGTATTTTTGAGACGGAGGATCTGGTAATCGGTTACGACGAGCCACTGTCCCGTCCGCTGAACCTCTATATGGAGCGCGGCGAGAAGATTGCGATGGTCGGTGCCAACGGAATTGGAAAGACGACGCTTTTAAAGAGTATTTTAGGTTTGATTCCAGCAGTGTCCGGCAAGGTGACGCTGGGCGATTATCTCTCCATCGGCTATTTCGAACAGGAGATGGCGCCGGGCAATACGACGACCTGCATCGATGAGATCTGGAAAGAATTTCCGTCCTACACCCAGTACCAGGTGCGTTCCGCACTGGCAAAATGCGGTCTGACGACCCAGCACATCGAGAGCCAGGTGCGCGTGCTCAGCGGTGGCGAGCAGGCAAAAGTGCGCCTGTGTAAGCTGATCAACCGCGAGACGAACCTTCTGCTTCTCGACGAGCCGACGAACCATCTGGACGTTGAGGCGAAGGAGGAGTTAAAGCGTGCGCTGGCGGCGTACAAAGGAAATATCCTTCTGATCTGCCATGAACCGGATTTCTATGAGGGATTCGCAACGAAGGTCTGGGACTGCAGTGAGTGGAGTCTGAAAATATAAGAAAAAAATGTTTTTGAGCGTACCCCAACATTCAGTATAGAGCTCTTTTTTTAGGTGTCTGGCACTGACAAAAAACAGGAACGCCATCGGCTGAGAGTCCGATGGCGTTCCTGTTTTTCTTAAATTGGGAATGGTAGGTATATATAAAAAAGAAATTGGCTTAGGGGGGCCGGACGATTTGTATCGTCCGGTATGAGTATGAAAAAGCTTTTTTATTTCAAGTAACACTTGAAACAAAGGCCTGTTACCCTTTCGGATAACATACTTGTATTATAGGAGAAACTTGTGACTAAAATATGTCCCTTTCATAAAAAAAATATAAAGTCCATAAAAAAATAAAAACCTCTTTCAAAAGAATCGAAAGTTGTATATAATAGTAAGTGGTATAGTCCGCTCTAAAACAATGCGCGGGCTGGATGACAGCGAAAAAAGCTGAAATAAAGAAGATAAAATACAATGAAACTCATAGATTTATGTACTCAAGAGTGCATATTCAGAGCAGGAGGAAAACAACTATGTTGATGTCCAATGATATTGGTATCGATCTGGGTACAGCCAGCATCCTTGTATATATCAAGGGAAAAGGTGTCGTACTGAAAGAGCCGTCCGTAGTGGCGATCGATCGGGATACGAATAAGATCATGGCGATCGGCGAGGAAGCCCGCCTGATGATCGGCAGAACCCCTGGCAATATCGTAGCGGTCCGTCCGTTGCGCCAGGGGGTTATTTCAGATTATACAGTGACAGAGAAGATGATGAAATATTTCATCAACAAGGCAGTCGGCAAGAAGACACTCCGCAAGCCGCGTATCAGCGTCTGCATCCCGAGCGGTGCGACCGAGGTAGAGCGCAAGGCGGTTGAGGATGCGACTTACCAGGCTGGCGCACGCGAGGTTTCGATCATCGAGGAGCCGGTAGCAGCTGCGATCGGCGCTGGTATCGATATTTCCAAGGCGTGCGGCAACATGATCGTAGATATTGGTGGTGGTACGGCAGATATCGCCGTTATTTCTCTGGGCGGTACCGTAGTCAGCACTTCTATTAAAGTGGCTGGTGATGACTTCGACGAGGCACTGGTCCGTTACATGAGAAAGAAACACAATCTTTTGATCGGTGAGAGAACCGCTGAGGAGATCAAGATAAATATCGGTGCGGCATACCGCCGTCCGGAGGTAATCACGATGGAAGTGCGCGGACGAAATCTGGTTACCGGACTTCCGAAGACGATCGTTGTCACATCCGATGAGACGCTGGAAGCGCTGCGCGAGCCGGCACTCCAGATTGTAGATGCCGTTCACAACGTACTCGAGCGGACGCCGCCGGAATTGGCAGCCGACATTTTTGACCGTGGTATCGTACTGACAGGCGGCGGCGCACTGTTAAGCGGTCTGGATGCCCTGATCGAGGAGAAAACTGGCATTTCCACGATGATCGCAGAGGATCCGCTGACCGCAGTTGCGATCGGAACGGGTAAGTTTATCGAGTTCGCACACGGTGAGAAGAAAAACTACGATTAAAGAGAACCGCCGGAAGGCGGATAGCATAAAAATATGGCAGCAGTTAAAGGATATATTGAAAAAATAAAATACCGCAATGAGGACAATGGCTATACGGTTCTCTCTATCAGCGGCTTGGACGACGGGGAGGAATATGTGCTGGTTGGCACTTTTTCCTACATCGCAGAGGGCGAGATGATCGAGGCGAGCGGGCGTATGACCGAGCATCCGATTTACGGGGAACAGATGGCGGTGGAAAGCTATGAGCTGAAAGCGCCTGAGGATACTGTTTCCATGGAACGATATTTAGGCTCCGGCGCCATCAAAGGCGTCGGGGCTGCTTTAGCTTCCAGGATTGTTAAAAAATTTAAGGCGGACACATTCCGCATCATGGAAGAAGAGCCGGAACGCCTCGCGGAGGTCAAGGGAATCAGTGAAAAAATGGCGATGTCCATCGGTGAACAGGTCGAGGAAAAGCGTGATATGCGCCAGGCGATGATGTTTCTGCAAAATTATGGCATTTCCATCAATCTGGCGGTTAAAATCTACCAGGAATACGGTCCGGCAATGTACACGATTCTCCAGAACAATCCGTATAAGCTGGCGGACGATATTCCGGGCGTCGGTTTTAAGATGGCAGACGAGATCGCGGCGAAGATAGGAATCGTGGCAGATTCGGATTTCCGCATCAAGAGCGGCATCCTGTATACACTCTATCAGGCGACGGCGAACGGGCACACATACCTGCCGGAGGACGAGCTGGCGGATCGGGCGGCAAAGCTTCTACAGGTTGAGATTTCCGAGATTGACAAGCATCTGATGGATATGCAGATGGATAAACGGCTGGTGATCCGGGAGAGGAAAAAGCAGAAAACAGCAGAAATGGATGTTTTTGTTCAGGCGGAATCGGCAGTGTCGGGGCAGATGCAGCCGCAGCCAGATGTTTTGGGTGAACCGAATGCATCAAATGTATCAAATATAGCAAACGCCCCGGAACGCGCCGTTTATGCATCACACTACTATTATACCGAGCTAAACACCGCCCGCATGCTGCACGACTTAAACATCACTGGTTCCGAATCGGAAGAACAGATTCGGAAAAGTCTGGCAGTCATCCAGAAAGAGGAACAGATCGAGCTGGATGAACTGCAGATCCGCGCGGTGATTGAGGCGGTCAACTGCGGACTTTTGGTAATCACGGGCGGTCCGGGTACCGGAAAAACGACGACGATCAACACGATCATTCGGTATTTTGAAAAGGGAGACATGGATATCCTGCTGGCAGCCCCGACCGGACGCGCAGCAAAAAGGATGACCGAGGCGACAGGCTATGAGGCGAAGACGATTCACCGCCTGTTAGAGCTGACGGGAATGCCAGAGGAGGATGAGAAGAGCCGGACGACTTCGATGCATTTTGAGCGGAACGAGGACAATCCGCTGGAAGCTGATGTCATCATTATCGATGAAATGTCGATGGTGGATATCAATCTGATGCATTCGCTGCTCCGGGCGGTCAATGTCGGCACACGTCTGATTCTGGTAGGTGATGTGGATCAGCTTCCGAGCGTCGGACCGGGCAATGTCCTGCGTGATATCATCGAGTCAGAGTGTTTCCATGTGGTAAAGCTAACCCGGATTTTCCGGCAGGCGGCGCAGAGCGATATTATCGTCAACGCCCACCGCATCAATGCCGGAGAGCGCATTCCGATTGGAAAGTCAAGCAGGGATTTCCTCTTTATAAAGCGTGATGATCCGAATGCGATCATCAATGCAATGATCACGCTGGTACGTGAAAAACTGCCGAATTACGTCCATGCCGATTTGTTTGAGGTACAGGTCATGACGCCGATGCGGAAGGGAGTGCTGGGATCGATACGGTTAAATTCCATTTTGCAGGAATTTTTAAATCCGCCATCGGCAGAAAAGGCGGAAAAAGAGTATGGCGAGACGACGTTTCGTGTGGGCGACAAGGTCATGCAGATCAAGAACAATTACCAGATTGAGTGGACCTCCTACAACCGCAGCGGCATCCCGGTGGACAAGGGAGCCGGCGTGTTCAACGGGGATCTTGGGCGCATCCGCGAGATCAATACCTTTGCGGAGCTGGTAACCGTGGAGTATGATGAGGGAAAACGTGTCGAGTACAGCTTCAAGCAGCTGGAGGAGCTGGAATTGGCATATGCGATCACGATCCACAAGTCGCAGGGAAGCGAGTATCCGGCGGTCGTGATTCCGGTCTGGAGCGGACCGCAGATGCTGATGACGCGGAATCTGATTTACACGGCGGTTACAAGGGCAAGAGCCTGTGTCTGCCTGGTCGGTGTCCCGTATGTGTTTCAGCAGATGGTGGACAATGCGATGGAACAGAAGCGCTATTCGGGACTGCGCGACCGCATTGAAGAAATTATGGAGACATTGTGATAAAAAATATAAAATGGAATCAATTCCCCCGCGCCGCTCTGGATGCGCTATATCCAAGGCGCTGCCCGGTCTGCGGGGAGATCGTGACGCCGAAGGGCGGGCTTATCTGTCCTTCGTGTCTTTTGAGGCTTTCGCCTGTCAAATCGCCGGTTTGTCAGAAATGTGGAAAAGAAGTTTGGAGTGAAGAAATCGAATATTGTCCAGACTGTGTGAAACACCGCCGGTCATTTGCGCGTGGGATGGCACTCTTTAACTATACGGAGGAAGCTGCGCGCTCGATGGCAGCGGTTAAATATAAAAATAAGAGGGAATATCTCGATTTTTATGCCGAAGCTGCAGCGGAAAAGCTGAGGCAGCATGAAAATCGGGAGGAGTGGCAGTTTGACGGTCTGGTTCCCGTTCCGGTCCACCCGGCGCGGAAACGGAAACGTGGTTTCAATCAGGCGGAGGTTCTGGCAAAGCGGATGGGCGAGCGGCTGGAAATGCCGGTGTGCCCGGAATTTTTATATCGGATACGAAATACAGAACCCCTGAAAGAGCTGAATCCAGATGAACGGCTCCGGAATTTACAGCAGGCGTTTCAGGCAGATGCGGAGGCAATCCGGGCAAGTGGTGTGCAAAACGTGCTTCTCGTGGATGATATTTATACGACCGGCAGCACGGCGGAAGCGTGTACCCGGGCGCTTCTGTCTGCGGGGATCGAAAAAGTCTGTTTTTTTGCTGTTTGTATTGGACAAGGACGCTAAAGTGGGATATGATAGAGAAGATAGGCAGAGGGAAGCCTTATAAGTGGAAATACTCCGGCATTTCTGGATGAAAAGAATAGTAGAAAGCATTTGAATCTAAAAGTTTGCGGGAGAGGCAAAAGGAGGTTCAGGAGACGGAAGGAATGCGGGGGGAGATTTCAAGTAAGAAAGAAAAGGAGTAAAAAGAATGCAGGAATTTGAATATCGCCTGGAAAAGGAAGATTATAAAAACTGGATTCACTGGAACGTGCTTAAGCATGAGTCCAAGAAAATGAAGATGGTGTCGGCACTCTTATATGTCGCATTTTTAGCTCTCTTTCTGGGAAAAAATGTGATGCAGGCAAAGGGCAATCTGGTTCTTCTTGTACCGTCCATCGTGATAGCGGTGCTGGTCGGCATCGGCATGTTTTACATGATTTCAAACCAGAACCAGGAGCGTATGATCTGGAAACGGAGCGGACTTAAAAATTTGGAAAAGACGGGCAATTTCCCAGTCGTACATCTGACGCTGGATGAGAAGACACTGACCATGACGGTTGCGGCACAGGAGATGACCAAGACTTACAGCTACAGCGACATTGAGCAGATGGTTGAGATTGAGCGGATGTATCTGCTTGAGACGAACGAGAAAACCTGGCAGTTTATCGCCAAGTCGGCATTTTCCAGCGAGGAAGAGCAAAAGCAGTTTGAGACATTCATGAATGAAAAGCTTGCGGATGCCAAGGAAAACCCGGAAGAATATCCATCCGTGACAAAAAATCCGGAAAATGCGGAGAACCAGGAGGGCGGCGCCCTGCATCAGAACGCCGCGCTTGAGGATGATGTTGTGGAAGCTGATGAGCCGGAGATCACCCGCGTGGATACAAGCCATATGGGTAAGATTGGAAAAATGGCGCATTTTATCGGAAGCCAGGCGGCAGATGAGGAAGAAACCGATGAGTAAACGTTTCTGATTGTTTTATAGCATCATTGTAAGTCCTGATAATGTGAAATACGAGGCGCGGGCAGAATCTGGTTCCAGCCTGCACTAAGTGAAAACGATATCTATAATATAAAAGAGGCGGCGAATGTCGGCAAGTTATTGCTTGACGCGCCGCTTCTTTTATGATATAGTAGACGGGCGAATGGAAGAACATAGGTCTTTTTTTATGCTCAAAAACCAGATTTCCGGTTGGAGAGTGGAAAGATCGCATACTAAGAAAAATGGAGGTGGAAGTTGTGCGTACAAGAATTACACTGGCATGCACAGAATGCAAGCAGCGCAATTACAACATGACCAAGGATAAGAAAACTCATCCGGACAGAATGGAAACCAAAAAGTACTGCAGATTCTGTAAGACACACACGTTACACAAAGAGACGAAGTAAGAGTAACTGGTTGGTTCTGCGCGATCGGGCATCTGCCTGAGCGCTTTGGAGGACAAAAATGGGTGATACAGAAAATACCAAAAAAGCTCCTAAAAAGAGTTTCTGGAAAGGTCTAAAAGCTGAGTACAAAAGGATCATCTGGCCTGACAAAGAGACAGTTACGAAGCAGACTGGAGCGGTCATCGCCGTTTCCGTTGCGCTGGGACTTATCATTGCGGCTCTTGACACGGCAATCGTGTTTGGACTGCACTTCGTTATGTAAAGGCAAAGGTGAGAAATATGGCAGAAGCAAATTGGTATGTAGTGCATACTTATTCCGGCTATGAAAACAAAGTAAAGGTTGACATCGAAAAGACGATCGAGAACCGGAACCTTCAGGATCAGATCTTAGAGGTTTCCGTGCCGATGCAGGAAGTTATCGAAGTCAAGAATGGAGCCAATAAACAGGTTGCCAAGAAGATGTTTCCCGGATACGTACTGATCAACATGGTTATGAATGATGATACCTGGTACGTAGTACGCAACACCCGCGGAGTGACCGGGTTTGTTGGTCCGGGCTCCAAACCGGTTCCTTTGACGGAAGAGGAGATGGCCGGTCTCGGATTTAAGGAAACCGGCGTTGTTGTTGACTTTGAGGTCGGCGACACGGTTGTTGTAACGACAGGGGCATGGAAAGATACCGTTGGTGTTATCGAGTCCATCAACGAGGAAAGACAGACCCTGACGATTCGTGTAGAACTGTTTGGCCGTGAGACACCGGTTGAACTGAACTTCACAGAGATCAAGAAGATGATGTAAAGAGGTTCATTTATGAGCCTGTGGGAGGGAAATCCCCGCAATTACCACAATTTATAGGAGGTGCCAACAATGGCAAAGAAAGTTACAGGATATATTAAATTACAGATTCCTGCTGGAAAGGCTACACCAGCTCCGCCAGTAGGTCCGGCTCTTGGACAGCACGGTGTAAACATCGTACAGTTCACGAAAGAGTTCAACGCTAAGACAGCAGACCAGGGCGATATGATCATCCCGGTTGTTATTACTGTATATGCTGACAGAAGCTTCAGCTTCATCACAAAGACTCCGCCGGCTGCCGTTTTGTTAAAGAAAGCTTGCAAGATTAAATCCGGTTCCGCTACACCGAACAAGACTAAGGTAGCTAGCATCTCGAAAGAGGATCTGCAGAAGATCGCAGAATTAAAGATGCCTGACTTAAATGCAGCAAGCCTTGAAGCTGCTATGAGCATGATCGCTGGTACAGCAAGAAGTATGGGTATCACAGTTGCCGAGTAATTTTCGGGATGTTTATCAGTAACGTGGGAGGGAATTCCCCGACAATACCACTAGGAGGTTTTTTATAATGAAAAGAGGAAAAAGATACGTAGAGGCTGCTAAATTAGTAGATCGCGCAAGCCTTTATGAAGCTGCAGATGCCATCTCCATCGTGAAGAAGGCTGCAGGTGCTAAATTCGATGAAACCGTAGAACTTCATATCAGAACTGGTTGTGACGGCCGTCATGCTGATCAGCAGATCCGTGGTGCAGTTGTACTGCCGCACGGAACTGGTAAGACCGTTCGTATCCTTGTATTTGCTAAGGGACCGAAGGCAGAAGAGGCTCAGGCTGCAGGCGCAGATTTCGTAGGCGCTGAGGAGCTGATCCCGAAGATCCAGAACGAGGGATGGTTAGACTTCGACGTAGTAGTAGCTACTCCGGACATGATGGGCGTTGTAGGACGTCTTGGTCGTGTACTTGGACCGAAGGGCTTAATGCCGAACCCGAAGGCTGGTACTGTTACTATGGATGTAACCAAAGCTATCAATGATATCAAAGCCGGTAAGATCGAGTACAGACTTGATAAGACTAACATTATCCACGTGCCAGTAGGTAAAGCTTCCTTCACAGAGGAGCAGTTAGCGGACAACTTCCAGACGCTTATTGACGCTATCCTGAAGGCAAAACCAGCTACCTTAAAGGGCGCTTACTTAAAGAGCGTAACCATGACTTCTACCATGGGCCCGGGCGTTAAGCTGAACGTAGGTAAGCTGATTGGCTAATCAGAAGACGTTATAGAATCAAGAGGATGAGGGACTTTTGGGTCTTTCGTCCTCGTTTTTTCGATTGTCGAAAAAATATAAATAAAGTCAAAAAAACAGTTGACTTTATACTTTAGTAGTGATAAAATATGTTCTGTTGCCGCTGAGAAAGCGGAAACGAAAATTAAAGAGTCAAGACGCACAGATGATTGTGAAAACTTTCAAAAAGAGAGTGAAAAAGTCCTTGACAAAAATGAATACCCATTATATAATGGCTAAGCACATTTTTGGAGAGATATCGAAGCGGTCATAACGAGGCGGTCTTGAAAACCGTTTGTCCG
>ERZ834694.887-NODE-887-length-30999-cov-5.643647_pt1 | contig 30999 bp, 19 predicted proteins | sample MGYA00519691_ERZ834694 | MGnify/ENA primary metagenome ERZ834694 (study PRJEB31850, sample SAMEA3708758) | human gut metagenome | biome: human gut; feature: human-associated habitat; material: faeces | place: China | collected 2014 ... | reverse complement strand
TCAAGATCGCCCCGGGAACGCATGCCGGCAAGGTGCTGCGCCTGGGCGGCAAGGGACTGCCCGACGTGAACGGCTACGGTCGCGGCGACGAACTGGTGGTGGTGGACATCACCGTTCCGTCGAAACTCTCGGCCGAGGAGCGAAAACTCGTCGAGCAGTTGGCCGCGCAGCCCTCTTTCCAGAAGGCGGAGTCGGTCAAGAACCAGAATATTTTCGAACGGATGAAAAGCTTCTTCAGGTAATAATCCGGGATGAATTATTAATCGTTCGTACATTGATTCCGGCTTGTAATTGGCGGCGGAATGCCGCGTTTGCAAATCTGACCCACCCCTAAACCCCCGCCTGAGGCGGGGGCTTGTCGCAATGCAACCACAATAAAGAGAGTCATGCAATAAAATTGCGAAGATATTCGTATCTTTACAAAAAATAGAACGACCATGTTAGGCTTTACCCCTTTCAAACGGCACCCGAACAAATTCAATTACATCCCGCGTTATTACGACCCCGAGAAGGAGGCCCGTGAACAGCGCCGTGCCGAGTTGCGCGGCGAGCGCGCCGAGGATGCCGACCGCGAATACCAGCCCGGACAGTACATCCGCACCCAGCGCGAAGCCCGGGATGCGCGGCGTTCGAACGAGGAGGAGCGGGGGCGTATCCGTGTGCTGAAGATGGCCGCGGGGGCCGTGCTGGTGCTGCTTTTTATCTACCTGCTCTACCCGAAGCTGGCCGATGTGTTCCTGCGCGCGCGGACCGCACCCGCGACCGAAACGCAGCAGGTCGGGGAGGAGGAGTTCAATCCCTATGCGCCTATTAGGGTCGTTCCCAACGATTACGAGGAGTAAATGGCAGACAAGATCAGATTATTACCCGAGGTCGTTGCCAACCAGATCGCCGCGGGCGAGGTCGTCAACCGGCCCGCCTCGGTGGTGAAGGAGATGATGGAGAACGCCATCGACGCCGGGGCGACTTCGGTGAAGGTCAACTTCCGCGACGGCGGCAAGGACCTGATCCAGATCGTCGACGACGGCTGCGGCATGTCGCCCATCGACGCGCGCATGGCCTTCGACCGCCACGCCACGAGCAAGATCGGGGCCGTGGAGGATATTTACGCCCTGCACACGTTCGGATTCCGCGGCGAGGCCCTGGCTTCGATCGCCGCCGTGTCGCAGGTCGAACTGCGCACCCGGCAGGCCGGCGACGAGGTGGGTACGCAGACCGAGATCAACGGCGGGCAGTTCGCGGCGCAGAACCCGGTGATGTGTCCCGTGGGTTCGCAGTTCTTCGTGCGCAACCTTTTCTACAACGTCCCGGCGCGCCGCCGTTTTCTGGACAAGAGCACCACCTCGGCGTCGCAGATCAAGGCCGAGTTCCAGCGCATCGCGCTCTGTAACCCGCAGATCGCCTTCGAACTCTACGCCAACGACGCTCCGGTCTATACGTTGCAGGCCGGATCGCTGGCGGGACGCATCGTCGACGTGGTGGGGCGTCACATCAAGCAGAACCTGCTGGAGGTCGAGGCCGACACTTCGATTGCCTGCATCGAGGGATATATCGGCCGTCCGGCTGCCGCCAAGAAACGCAACACGGAGCAATACCTTTTTGTCAACGGGCGCTTTTTCAAGAGCACCTATCTGACGAGCGCCATTCTGAAAGCCTACGAGAAGCTGATTCCCGAGAGCTGCCAGCCCTCCTATTTCCTCTACCTGACGCTCGATCCCGGGCGTATCGACGTCAACGTGCACCCGCAGAAAACCGAGGTCAAGTTCGCCGACGAGGAGGCCGTGTGGCAGATCGTCAACGCCGCCGTGCGCGAGACGCTGGCCAAAACGGGCGCCGTGCCGCTGATGGATTTCGACCGGGACAGCCCGGTGGAGATTCCCGTTTTGCAGAAAGGAGCCGTGTACAGCGAGCCGCTGGCCATGTCGAACAGCGACTACAACCCTTTCCGCGAGGAGTATATCGACCCTTCGGCGCCCGATCCGAACGTTGATTTCACGGGCTTCGACGTGCCGTACCGCGACGGCGGGGTCGTGTCGGACAGCGCGGTCGGAGGATTGCGCACGGGCGGAGTCCGGAGCGCCGCGCCGTCGTTCCCGCAGGCCGCGGCGGGCGGATTCGCCCTGCCGGGTGCGGACGCCGGGGAGTTCGAGGAGTTCGAGTCGGGCGGCGGTTTCGAGATCACCCCTTCGGGCGGCGGATTCGACGACAGCGCCCTGGATTTCATCCCTTCGTCGGCCGCTCCCGAACAGCAGCGGTTCGACATGCCGCAGCGTCCGGAATTCACCGATGCGCTGCCGCTGCCGGGCGGATATGTCGCCGCTCTGCTGGGCGGCCGCTTCGTGGTGGTCGACGTGCGGCGCGCCCGCGAGCGGATTCTTTACGAGGATTACCTCCGGATGCTGGGCAACGGCTCGTCGGTGAGCCAGCAGTTGCTGTTCCCCGAACGGCTGGTTCTTTCGGGCGACGAATACGCCCTGCTGGAGGAGAATGCCGTGGAGTTCGCTGCCCTGGGCTTCGACATCGACTTCTGCGGCGAAGGGACCGTCGAAGTGAGGGGCACGCCCGCCGACATGCCCGCCGACGCCGTGGACCGGCTGCTGTTCGACCTGTTGCAGGCCTTTGCGACTCCGGTGTCGCTCTCCGATGTGCGGCGCGAGAAGATCGCCGGCGTGATGGCCCGCTCCGGCGCCAAGGGTGCGGGGCGGACCTTGTCGCGCGAGGAGGCCGCGGCGCTGCTCGCACAGCTGGCCGACACGGGCAGTTTCAGTTTTTCGCCCTCGGGCAAGGCGATCACCGCCGAGATCACGCCGGAAGATTTGCGCGCCAAGTTGGGATAATCCGGCGGAAAAGAGTTACATTTGCAAAAATTAAAACGCATGAACCGCTATTTTCAGACCCCTCCGGTGGTCAAGAATTTGATAATCATCAATGTACTGGTTTACATGGCCACGGCGCTGCTGCCCGTCGGCGACACGATCATGCAGTATTGCGCCCTGTCGCTGGGAACGCCCTATTTCCATACCTACCAGTTCATCACCTACATGTTCCTGCATGCCAATTTCGAACATATCTTCTTCAACATGTTCGCATTGTGGATGTTCGGACGTACGCTCGAATACGAACTCGGCTCGCAGCGTTTCCTGACCTTCTACATGGTCTGCGGCGTGGGTGCGGCGCTGATCCAGTACCTCACGGCGCTGGCGTTCGGCGAGCTGCCGCTGCTGCTGGTCGGCGCGTCGGGCGCGGTGATGGGCCTGCTGCTGGCGTTCGGCGTGATGCATCCCAATGCGGTCATCATGCTGCTGATTCCGCCTATTCCGATGAAGGCCAAGTGGTTCGTCATCATCTATGCCGTCATTGAGCTGTTCCTCGGATGGAGGGGCGTGGGCAACGTGGCTCATTTCGCCCATGTGGGCGGCATGCTGTGGGGATTCCTGCTGCTGCATTGGTGGAAACGCCGGGGAACGATCCGTTTTTAGACGATGGCTTCCGATTACTATAACGGATACGGGGGAGGCCCTTCGGGGAAACGGCGCCGCAGTCTCGTCATGCGGCTCGTCGATCTGGCGCTGACGCTCGTGACGCTGGCCGTGGGCGCGACGATGGTTCTCACCTATTTCGTCCCCTATGTCGATCCGGGCAGCGTGTGGTTCTTTCCCGTGCTGGGGCTGGCCGCTCCGGCGGTCTACGTCGCGTCGGTCGTGCTGACGCTCTACTGGATCATCCGCTGGCGCTGGGTGTGCGCAGGGGCGATGCTGGTCGTCGTCGTGGCGGGGCTTTTCAAGGTCTCGCTCTTCTGGCGTCCCGAAATCCGCCGCAGCTATGCCACGGAGACGGCCTTCGACCGCGCTGCTGTCAAGGTTATGAGCTACAACGTGCGCAGTTTCTACGGCGAGGACGGCCGGAGCAGCGTCGACGACATCCTGCGCCTGATCGAGGAGCAGGCTCCGGACCTAATCTGCCTCCAGGAGTTCAATGCCCGCCTCGCGGAGCAGTCCGAGGAGTTTTCGCTGCTGGGCGAGAAGTATGAGATCGCGCACTTCGGGCGCACGCAGGCTCCGGATTCGGTCTACGGCTCGACGCTGACCATCTTGAGCAAATACCGCATCCTGCGTTCGGACACCGTGCTGACGCCTTCGTCTTCGGTCTGGGCCGACGTGATTGTGGGCGAGGACACCGTGCGGGTTTTCAACAACCACCTGCGCTCGACGGCCATCAACGCTTCGGACAACCAGTTCATCACCAGCCACCAGTTTCTCTCGGACACGGCGCGCGAGACCAAAATCCGCAGTATCGTGACCCGTTTGCGCGAGAATAGCGTGCTTCGGGCCGCGCAGGTCGACAGCATCGCGCAGGTCGTGGGTGCGACGCGCACGCGGCGGATCGTCTGCGGCGATTTCAACGATACGCCCATGTCGTATGTCTACCGCACGATGGCGCGGGGGTTGCGCGACGCCTTCCGTGAGTGCGGGTCGGGCTATTCGCATACGTTCCGCGGTTTCTACAACATGCTGCGCATCGACTACGTGTTGAGCGGCGGTTTCGAACCGCTCTCCTACGAGGTGCTTCCGGTCGACTATTCGGACCACCATCCCGTCGTCGTGCGGCTTCGGAAAAGTTCCTGACGAATTACCCGGAAAACGGGATGCCCCGGCGGAGACACTCTTTCCGCCGGTTTTAATTTGCCGGCAGGTGTTGTCCGGAACGATTTTTTTGCTATCTTGTGGAAAAATTCAGCCAATCGTTCGCCATGATCCGATCCCTTCCGCTCGTAAGGAGAACGCTTCTCCTCTCCGTATGTGGGCTGTTCCTTTTCTCCGGCCGGCTTTTTGCCGGAAATCCGTTGCTGATGCCTTCCGAAGCCCCTTACGGGGCGCCCCGCTTCGACCGTATCCATGCCGCCGACATCATGCCCGCCATTGAGGAGGGCATCCGCGCCTACAAGGCCGGGATTGCGAAAATCAGGGCGCTGGACCCCGCGGAGGCGACTTTCGAAAACGTCGTCGTGCCGCTCGACCGTGCCGACAGCCTGCTGGACGTTCCGCGCGCGGTGCTGGGTTACCTGAAATCGAATTTCGGAGGCGACTCCATCATCCGGATCTCTCTGGAATCCGCGCAGCTGACCGGAGAGGCATACAACGCCGTGACGCTCGACACGGCGATCTTCCGCCTGGTGAAGGCCGTCTACGACCGGCGCGATGCGGCCGGGCTGGATTCGCTCCAGCTGCGGACGCTCGGCAAGGTCTACCGGAGCTACATCCGCGGCGGGGCGCTCTGCACGCCCGGGCAGAAGGAGCGGCTCAAGGAGCTGAACCGCGAGATTTCGCTCAAACGCATCCGCCACGGGCAGAACATCACGCAGGCGACCCAGGAGTTCGTCCTGTACGTGCAGGACAGCAGCCTGCTCGACGGGCTTGCGGGGACGACCCGGCAGCGTTTCGCCCGCAATGCGGCCCGGCAGGGGCATCAGGGCGTCTGGGCCGTCGGGTTCACGAACGGCGACTATGCGTCGGTCATGGCTTCGGCCACGAACCGCGACCTGCGCAGGAGACTCTACGAGGCCTACACCTCGCGCTGCATGGACCGGAAGTACGACAACCGCCAGTTGTCGGTCGACATCGTCAACCTGCGTCTCGAACGGGCCCGGATGCTGGGATACGAGAACTATGCCGCCTACACGCTGGAGACGAACATGGCCGGGACGCCCGAAAAGGTCCGCGAACTGCTGCTGCCGCTCAAGGACGCTGCCGCGGGGAAGGGACGTGCGGAGCGTGCCGAACTGGAGGCTTTCGCCGTGAAATACGAGCGGGATTCGGCCTTCCGGCTGGAACCGTGGGACGTGGCCTTCTATTCGGGCAAGCTGCGCAAGGCGAAATTCGGGTCCGAACTGGGGCGCATGCGCAACTACCTGCTTTTCGACAATGTGCTCAACGACGGCGTTTTCTATGTGGCCAACCGTCTTTTCGGAATCACGCTGACGCAGCGCACGGACATTCCCGTTTTCCACCCCGACGTGCTGACCTTCGAGGCGAAAGACGCCGAAGGCCGCCCCCTCGGACTGCTTTATCTGGATTGCTTCGTCCGCAAGGGCAAACGCGGCGGCGCGTGGTGCTCGCGCCTGCGCGGGTATTCGTGCGCCGGAGAGCGGGAGGTGCTGCCGCTGGTGACCATCAGCTGCAACTTCTCGCGTGCGGCCGAAGGCAGGCCGAAGCTGCTGTCGACCTCCGAGGTCAAGACCCTCTTCCACGAATTCGGACACGCTCTGGCGGGTTTCCTCTCGCGCGGGCCGTATCCACAGGTGACGGGCAGCTTCCCGCGCGACATGGTCGAACTGCCCTCGCAGTTGAACGAGCATTGGGCCTGGGAGCCGGAGGTGATGAAACACTACGCCCGCGATTACGAGACGGGGCGTCCGATTCCCGATGCGCTGATCGCGAAGTTCAAGGAGTCGGAGAACTTCCTGAAGGGGCTTTACCTGACCGATTTCTATGCCACCGCGCTGCTCGACCTCGAATGGCACACCGTGCTGCGGCCGGTCGAAGGGTGCGACGTGGCGGCTTTCGAACGGGCGTTCCTGAAACGTTACGACTTCCCGGAGCATACCGCTTTACGCTTCCGGACGACCTATTACAACCACATCTTCGCCAGCAGTTACCCCGCGCAGTACTACTCCTACACGTGGTCGGCGGTGCTGGACACCGATGCCTTCGCGGCATTCACCGGCACGGGCGATATTTTCGATTCCGAAACCGCGCGCCGTTACCGCCGCCATATCCTGACCGAAGCGGGCTATGACGAGCCGATGGCGCAGTACGTGCGTTTCCGCGGCGCCGTGCCCGACGTGAAGCCCCTGATGCGCCGTTACGGGCTGGCGGAATAGCGGCCCGGCGGAACGGAACAGCCCCGGCCCGATGAGCCGGGGCTGTTCCGTTCGGTCACTCTCCGATCTTCTTGCGCGGGTGGACCATGTTTTCGGGTTGCAGCACCTTGTGCAACTCCTCTTCGCTCATCAGCTTATGCTCGAGTACGAGGTCGTAGATGCCCTTGCCGGTTTTGAGGGCCTCCTTGGCCAGCATGCTCGACGTTTCGTAGCCCAGATAGGGGTTGAGCGCCGTCACCAGCCCGATGCTGTTAAAGACCATCCGGCGGCAGACCTCCTCGTTGGCCGTGATGCCGGCGATGCACTTCTCGCGCAGCGTGTTCATGGCGTTGATCAGCATTTCGATGCTCTCGAACAGGCAGTGGACGATGATTGGCTCCATGACGTTCAGTTCGAGCTGTCCGGCTTCCGATGCGATCGTCACGGTGAGGTCGTTGCCGATGACGCGGAACGCTACCTGGTTGACGACTTCGGGGATCACGGGGTTGACCTTGCCCGGCATGATCGACGATCCCGGCTGGCGCGGCGGGAGGTTGATCTCGTTCAGCCCGCAGCGGGGACCCGACGAGAGCAGCCGCAGGTCGTTGCAGATTTTCGAGAGTTTCACCGCAAGGCGTTTCTGGGCCGAGGAGTTCATAATGAAGGCGCCCGTGTCGCTCGTGGCCTCGATCATGTTCGACGCCTCGACGAGCGGCAGTCCGGTGATCTCGCGCAGGTAACGGGTGCAAAGCCCGGCGTAGTCGGGGTCGGCGTTGATGCCCGTTCCGATGGCCGTGGCCCCCATGTTGATCTCGAAGAAAAGTTTCATGTTGGCCGTCAGCCGCTCGGTCTCCTCGGTGAGGTTGGCGGCGTAGGCTTCGAACTCCTGTCCGAGGGTCATCGGCACGGCGTCCTGAAGCTGCGTGCGGCCCATCTTGATGATGCCGGAGAACTCCTCGCCCTTGGCGTGGAACGCCGCGATGAGTTCGCGCAGCGAGGCCACCAGTTTCTCGATGCTGCGCACCAGTGCGATCCTCACGGCCGTGGGGTAGGCGTCGTTGGTCGACTGCGAGAGGTTGACGTGGTTGTTGGGGTGGCAGAACTGATATTCGCCCTTTTCATGGCCGAGGAGTTCGAGCGCCCGGTTGGCGATCACCTCGTTGGCGTTCATGTTGGTCGACGTGCCGGCGCCGCCCTGCACCATGTCGACGACGAACTGCTCCTCGAGTTTCCCGGCGCGCAGCTCCTCGCAGGCTCGGATGATCGCGTCGGCGATCGCCGGGTCGAGCAGTCCCAGGTCACGGTTGGCCATCGCGGCGCCCTGCTTGACGTCGGCCAGGGCGCGGATCAGCTCCGGGAAGAAGTTGAGCCGCACGCGGCTGATGTGGAAATTCTCCACCGCGCGCATGGTCTGCACGCCGAAATAATACTCCGCCGGGATTTCCATTTCGCCCAGCAGATCGTGTTCACGACGGGTTTTGCCCGAAAGTCTGATTTCCGTAAAGTCCATGATCGGTATGTTTTTATTAAAGGTACGCAAAAGCAGGGTGGAGTCCAAGCCGAATCGGGTGCGGTCCGGTAAGACGTTCCGACATCAAATATAATGCTTTTTCCGCCACTTTGTCAAAACAAAAAATCTTGTTAACTTTGTATTCGCTCCGCGGGGTCGCAGAATTCGGCGGCGGACGAACGCAGAACCGAAAAACAAATAAAGAATATGATTTTAGACTCTCTGAAAAACAGCGCGCTTTACTACGGCGTAAGCCCGCGCATGAAACAGGCTTTCGAACTGATCGCCTCGACCGACTGGACGACGATGGAACCGGGTATTCACGAACTCGACGGCAAGGACATCTACGTCAACGTCATGGAGCGCGAGCTGAAACAGAAGCCCGACGCCAAACTCGAAATCCACAACGAGTACATCGACATCCAGGTTCTCATCCGGGGCGAGGAGGAGTCCTTCGGCTGGAGCGAGCGCAGGGAGCTCAAGAAGCCGCTGGGCGAATTCAGCGTCGAGAATGACATCCAGCTCTTCGACGACGTGCCGCAGACCTATTACACGATGCGTCCGGGGCAGTTTACGGTGCTTTTCCCCGAGGACGGGCACGCCCCGATGGTGGGCGAGGGCACGGTGCGCAAGATCATCGTCAAGGTGCGCAGGTAGACGCAGTCCATACCTTCCGGGCCGGGATTTCCCGGCCTTTTTTGTGCCCGTCCGGCTGGCCTGCATGGCCGGTCGGGGGCGGAGAACGGCTTCGTCCGACCTCCGGCCGGAAATGAATTGAAAGAAAACCGCCGCGAACTTGCTTGTCTTCCGGATTTGTACTAAATTTGTGGTACGGGTATTTCCGTACGCTATGAAAACATCGGTCTTCATATTCCTCTTTCTGCTGGTCTCCTCCCTCTCGTCCGTCATGGATTCGGGTGCGAAGTCCGGAGTGCCGGCTGCGGCTGCGGTCCGGCAGACGGCGGAATGTTTCCTTGCCGGTTTCAAATACGGGGACTGCGTGGCGACGGAGACCGTCCGGACGGCCGTGCCTTGCCCCGTGCGGTCGCTGCGCAAGCCGGTGGAAGGTCCGCAGCGGGTGTCGGGCGGCGACCGTGACGTCTGCTCCGGGCGGCATTTCCCGCTGGCGCAGGGCTGCTGCACGAAATACGTCGTCTCTTCTTTATTGCGCGGCGGGCAGACCGCCCTGCCTTTCCATCGCGCCGACTACCTCCGGTTCGGCGTTCTGGTCATTTAGCCGTCAAATCCTTTCGCTTTCAAGCGTATGATGCCGTCCGTGCATCGTACGTCGGATTTCCGTGTGCGGACTCCGGGCTGTCGCACCGACGCCGGTGCGGCGAACGACGTTCGGCATGCTTTGCCGCATGCGCAGAATGTTCCGGCACACCCGATGGCAAAACTTTGATGAATGTAAAAAAATGGATTTGATGCATATGATCGGGGAGACGTCGCTGATGATGGGCTTCACGTTTATCGTGGGAATGGCCTTCGCGTACGTACTCAAACTGATGACGTTTTTCTTCTCCCGGCTTAACGGAACGGAGATCTCCGCGCTGTTGAGAAAAGGCCGCATATGGGGCCGCGCCTACCGCATGGACATTGCGCGTACCGACCGCTACATCCGTTCGGTCGCCCGGATCGGCGGGGACGTTTCCGCCGATCCGGATGCGGACCATGCGATGGACGCTCTGGCCGAATACCACCTCGGCACCCCCGGGGATGCCGCACGGCAAGACAGCGAGATGACCCGTTTATACGAGCTGCACCATGGAACGGTTTGATCTTGGCAATATTTTCCAGGGCATCTCGACCCTGCTGCAAGCCGATTCCGCGATCATGTATGCGCGTATCGGGTTGATACTGTTGGGCATCCTGCTGGTTTACCTGGGGCGCAGGGGCGTGCTCGAACCGCTGGTGATGATTCCGATGGGGCTGGGCATGGCGGCGGTGAACGCCGGGGTGCTGATTTTTCCGGGCGGCATGCACGGCAACCTGTTTCTGGACCCCATGGTCACGGAAACCGACCAGCTGATGAACATTTTGCAGATCGACTTCCTGCAACCGATCTACACCTTCACGTTCAGCAACGGACTGATAGCCTGTCTGATTTTCATGGGCATCGGGACGATGCTCGACATCAATTTCGTGCTGGCGAAGCCCTTGCAGAGCATGTTCCTCGCGCTGTGCGCCGAGCTGGGCACGTTCGCCGTGCTGCCGATCGCCTATTCGATGGGGTTGAGTCCCAGCGACAGCGCCTCGATCGCGATGGTCGGCGGGGCCGACGGGCCGATGGTGCTTTTCACCTCGCTCAACCTCTCGAAGGAGATCTTCGTGCCGATCACCGTCGTCGCCTATCTCTATCTCGGCCTGACCTACGGCGGCTATCCCTACCTGGTGCGGGCGATGGTCCCCAAGCGTCTGCGCGCCATCAAAATGAAACCGGCGAAGAAACCGGTGAAGCAGTACAGCGCCGCGACCAAGATTTCGTTCGCCGTGGTGATGTGCGTGATCCTGTGCCTGCTCTTCCCGGTGGCCGCTCCGCTCTTCTTCTCGCTCTTCATCGGTGTGGTGATCAAAGAGTCGGGACTCAAGCATGTGAACGATTTCATCAGCGGACCGATGCTCTACGGTTCGACGTTTTTCCTGGGAATCCTGCTGGGCGTGCTGTGCGACGCGCACACGCTGCTCGACCCCACGGTGCTCAAACTGCTCGTCCTGGGGATTCTTGCCCTGCTGATCTCGGGCATCGGGGGCATTTTGGGCGGTTACCTCATGTATTTCTTCAAGCGGGGCAATTTCAACCCCGTCATCGGTATCGCCGCCGTCAGCTGCGTGCCTACGACGGCCAAGGTCGCGCAGAAGATCGTCGCGCACGACAACCCTTCGTCGATGATCCTGCCCGACGCGCTGGGAGCCAATATCATGGGCGTCATCACGTCGGCCATCATCGCAGCGATCTACGTGACGGTGGTTCCGATGCTGTGATCCGAAAGAGAACCGGCCCGCTTCCGCGGGCCGGTTTTTTATTTTCCGATGCCGAAGTAGCGGAATCCCGCCGCTTCGACCTCGGGCTTGTCGAAAATGTTGCGGCCGTCGACGACCGCGTCGCCCCGCATCGTCGCGCGCAGCTGTGTCCAGTCGGGCATGCGCAACTCCTTCCATTCGGTCAGGAGGGCCACAGCGTCGACGCCTTCGGCGGCCTCGTACATCGTCTGGGCGTAGCGGATCGGCAGGTCGGCCATCCGGCGGCGGCTTTCGGGCATCGCCACGGGGTCGTAGGCCCGCACCTCGGCTCCGGCATCGAGCAGGCGGCCGATCACCACCGTTGCCGGAGCTTCGCGCATGTCGTCGGTCTCGGGCTTGAAGGCCAGCCCCCAGATTGCGACGACCTTGCCCCGCAGATCTCCCAGCGCGGCCTGCAACTTCTCGAAGACCACCACTTTCTGCTGCTCGTTGACCCGCTCGACGGCCTCGATGACCTGCATCGTGTAGCCGTGTTCCCGGGCCGTGTGGGCCAGCGCCTTCACGTCCTTCGGGAAGCATGAACCGCCGTAGCCGCAGCCGGGGTAGAGGAACTTGTTGCCGATGCGGGCGTCGGAGCCGATGCCCTTGCGGACCATCTCCACGTCGGCGCCCACGCGGTCGCACAGGTTGGCGATCTCGTTCATAAACGAAATGCGCGTCGCGAGCATGGCGTTGGCTGCGTATTTGGTCATCTCGGCCGAGGGAATGTCCATGAACAGCACACGGAAATTGGTGATCAGGAACGGCCGGTAGAGCTTGGCCATCAGCTTGCGCGCCCGTTCGCTGTCGACGCCCACGACCACGCGGTCGGGCGACATGAAGTCCTTGATCGCCGCACCTTCCTTCAGGAATTCGGGGTTCGAGGCGACGTCGAACGGGACCTTGCAGCCGCGCTTCTCGAGTTCCTCCTCGATCACGGCGCGCACCTTCTGCGCTGTGCCCACGGGGACGGTGCTCTTGGTGACCAGCACGGTGTATTTCCGGATGTGGCGACCGAAGGTGCGGGCCACGTCGAGAACGTATTTCAGGTCGGCCGAACCGTCCTCGTCGGGCGGGGTTCCGACGGCCGAGAAGACCACCTCGACATGGGGCAGGCACTCCGTGAGGTCGGTGGTGAAGTGCAGGCGTCCCGCCTCCACGTTGCGCCGCACAAGCTCCTCAAGTCCCGGCTCGTAGATCGGGATAACGCCTGCGTTCAGACCCTCTATCTTTTCGGCGTCTATGTCCACGCAGGTGATGTCGAGTCCCATTTCGGCGAAGCAGGCCCCCGATACGAGTCCTACGTAACCCGTTCCCACGATTGCAATTTTCATCATAATTCCTGGAGTTTTTTTTCTTTCGGAATGTAAATATAGTCTTTTTTTCGAAATATCCCCGCCGCAGCACGAAAAAGGGCGGTCCGAAGACCGCCCCTGCGTCGTTCTATTTTCCGCACCTGCATCCGGCGACAGCCTCCGCCAGCGTTGCGCAGGGATCGCACATCTCGTGCGAGTAGCCCTGTTTCATCTCCACGGGATCGCACAGGGGTTCCCACTTCATCTTCTGGGCGAACTCCGCGAGCAGGCGCACCGAGGCTCCGGCCCAGCAGAACGAACCGAACCAGCCGAATCTGCGCCGGGGAATGCCGCGCGCGGCGATGCGGTCGAGCAGTTCGGCCACGGGCGGGAACAGGTTGCCGTTGTAGGTCGGGCCGCCGACGATCAGCGTGTCGAAACGGAAAACGTCGCGCAGGACCACCGACGGGTCGGCGTAGGAGAGGTTGTAGACCCGGATCGGGCCGACCTCCCGCGAGGCCAGTTCGCGCGCGATGCGCTCGGCCATCTGCTCCGTGTTGCCGTACATCGAGGCGTAGGCCACGACCACGCCCGGTTCGCCTTCGTAGCGGCTCAGACGGTCGTAAATATCCAGAACCTTTGCGATCTGCCGCTGCCATACGGGTCCGTGCGTCGAACAGATCGTCCCGACGGGCAGCGTGCGGACCTTCTGGAGCGCCTTCTGCACGGGACCGCCGTACTTGCCCACGATGCAGGCGTAGTAGCGGCGCATCTCGTCCCAGTAGCGGTCGGTCTCGACCTGCGAATCGGTGATGCCGCCGTCGAGCGCCCCGAACGTGCCGAAGGCGTCGCCGGAGAAGAGCGTCCGGTCGCCGGCGCACCACGTGACCATCGTCTCGGGCCAGTGCACCATCGGGATCATGTGGAACGACAGCGTCTTGCCGCCCAGATCGAGCGTGTCGCCCTCCTTGACCTCGACCGTGCCCCCGGCGATGCCGTAAAACCCTTCGATCATCTGGAGCGTCTTGGCATTGCCGACGATCTCGATGTCGGGATAGATGCGGCGCAGCGCCGCGATCGACGACGAGTGGTCGGGTTCCATGTGGTTGACGATCAGATAATCGATCTTCCTTTCGCCGATGGCCTCGCTGATGTTGGCTTCGAGGCGGCTGCCGAAGGACTCTTCGACGGTGTCGATCAGGGCGATCTTTTCGCCTGCGACCAGATAGGCGTTGTACGACACGCCCATCGGAAGCGACCAGAGGGCTTCGAAGCGCGTGGTGGTGCGGTCATTGACCCCGACGTAGTGGATGCCGGGAAGTATTTCGGTAATTGCCATAAACCTTTTTTGTTTTGTTTTGGCACAAATTTACAAAAAATATTTTTCCGGCGCTACTGCCGGCTTTTTTATTGCTCCGGCAAGTTGCATGCCGGGGTGCGGAAGAGTCCCGTGCGCGGCGCGGTTTTCGCCCGGAAACAAAACGCCGCAACCCGATGAAGGGTTGCGGCGCATGCCGGCAGGACGGCGGTTCAGAGGAACCGCGGCATATCTTCGGCCCTGCTTTGGGGTGTGGACTCCAGCGCGCCGGAGATGATCTCCGACGGGATTTCGGCCTTGACGAAGACCGAGACGTCGCTCGTGCTCGAAGTGCTGGTCAGCGTCATCCGTGTTCCGTCCGCGTTGAACGAAACCCGGTACGAGGCGCTTCCCCACGGGGTGTTGTCGCTGTACCGGCCGCTGAGCGTGGGTTTGTCGTAGGAATACGTGCCGTCCAGGTGGACGTATTCGGGCTTGTAGAGCCGCTGGTAGATGTCGAACGAACCGGACTCGCTGAACGAGAGGTAGACGTCGGCGGACTGGAGCGAACTCCACGAAACCAGATGCCAGCTGCCGACGACGTTGCCGTCGCCCTCGGGTTCGGGCGTATCCTTGGACGAATCGCCGCACCCGGTCAGCGCGAACGCCGCGGCGAGGCCGATCAATAACAGTTTGATGCTTTTCATAATGTGTCCTTGTTTTATAACCAACCTCCGTTCTGGGAATGAACCTCACGTGCGATGAAGGCGAATTCTTTCGTGATCGGCATGCCGTTCATTCCGCTGTTGTTGCCGTTTCCGGCGAGCAGCTTGATCCGGACCACCGCCGAACCGGGTTTGGTGCACTTGAGGATGATCTGGTTGGCGAATATGGTCGGGTTCGCCGAAATGCCCAGCCGGTTCATGTCTTCGGCCGAAATGGAGATTTCCGTAATCTTCAAGTCCAGATTTCCGCCGCCGAGGTACGGTTGCAGGTTCAGCGTGTACTGGCTGCCGACGGGAATCGGGATGCAGGTGATGCCGCGGACGTTCATCAGCACCTGGTAGGCGTCGATGTAACCCGTGCCCATTCCCTTTTTGTACTGCGACAGGTCGAGCATCGCCAGACTGCCCTTGTCGGTGAAATACTGTTTCGTTCCGGTGCAGTATTGGTTGATGTCGTTTACCGATGTCAGCAGCAGCGTCGTGAATTCGTTCTGGGTGAAGGTCTTGCCGAGTTGCAGCGCATAGGACAGCCCGAGCGCCGCCACGCCCGAAACGTGGGGGCAGGCCATCGACGTGCCCTGCATGTAGCCGTACTTTCCGCCGTTGACGGTCGATAACACCTTGGACGCTCCGGTCTTTATGTTTTCCAGATACGACTGGTAGGCGTCGCCGCCGGGAGCCGCAATGTTGCAGCCGGGACCGTAGTTGGTGTAGTAGGCCGGGGTGTAGTCGCACGACATGGCCGTTACGGAGATGTAGTCGCGGTAAGCGCCGGGGTAGCTCGACATGCCGGTCATGTCGTTGCCGGCGGCGAATATGGCCAGTCCGCCGCTGACGGCCGCACAGTTCTGTTTGGCGATGAAGTAGTCGATGGCCTGCTTCTCGGCGCTGGCGCCGCTGGAATAGGCCGCGTCGGAGGTTACCGAGCCGGCAGGGTAGCCGTAGCTGCACTGGATGATCGCCGCGCCGTTGTCGGCGGCGTATTTGATGGCCTTGGCCGCCATGGCCACGTCGCCGCCGTCTTTGTCGTGGAAAATCTGACAGGACATGATCTTCACGCCGTCGTTTTTGCCCGAGCCGCCTGCGATGCCTGCGACGCCCGTGCCGTTGTTGTTCACGGCTGCGACCGTTCCTGCCACGTGCGTGCCGTGGTCCGGTGCATCGCCTTTGGTGCTGATGGTCAGCGTCGTATTGTCGACGAAGTTGAACCCGTGTATGTCGTCGGCATAGCCGTTCGAGTCGTCGTCACGGCCTTCCGAGCCGTTCAGCTCGGCGGTGTTGGTCCACATGTTGGCGGCCAGGTCGGGATGGTCCCACTGCACGCAGTTGTCCACGACCGCGACGATAACGCGCGGGGCGCCCGTGCAGAGCTTCCAAGCCTCGTCGCAGTTGACGTCGGCACCCGCCTTGATCTTCGAATAGATCGACTTGTCGCCGGTGTTGATGTAGTGCCATTGTTTGCCCAGGTGGGGATCGTTGAACCCGACGGCCGCACGGGTCTGCGGCGCAGCGCCGGTTTCGGCCAGCGGGATGACCCGGCCTTCGTGCACGTGCATCAGCTGCTGGTTGAATTCCACCTTGCTCACTTCGGCGATCCGGGCCATGTCGAGGGCCGCCTTGTCGAGATCGGCGGCGTCATCGAACTCCACGACGTACCAGCGGTGCAGGCCGGCGGCGCGCGTGCGCTCCTCGTTCCGTTCGTCTACCGGGAACAGACGCTGTAACGCCTTTACCCCGATGCTGCCGAGCACGGCGTCGAAATCAGCGATGCCCGAACGGGTGGCGACGCCGCCCGAACGCGTAACCTGCATGACCGACGATTCGATGCCCGCTACGGCCTCTTCGCCGAAGCAGACCAGCAGTTCGCCCCTGACGGCGTTCTCCGACGAGAATACGAGTTTGGAGGCCGCTTTCGCTTCCGGTTCGGGACCCGTCGCCTGCTCCGTCGCATCCTTGGTGCACGACCCCAGGGCGAGCGCCGCAGACAGGAGCAGCAGGCTCCATAAAGTTGTTGTCCTTGTCATAATCTTATAATCCTAATATTAGTGCATGTCGTGACCGATGTTTCGTTTCATTGGACCACAGAACCCGACACGGTCGCTCGGACTGTGTCGGGTCGTGTGGAACAATATGCGTCGGTTATTTCAAAACCGGGAGGTTTTCGCGGATTTTGAAATCGGCGCGGCGGCCGATCTGTTTCGGCAGCGGCTCGCATTTCGCCGTCTTCACGCTTAACGTGCGGACGCCGTGGTTCGTGTTGTCGCTGTTTCTGACGAATGTGGCGTTCATCTGGAGACCGCGGCTGTCGAGCGACTTCCCGATATGGGCCGGAACACGGACGCTGCTGAACGGGATCTTCGTGCGGACGCCCTGAACTTTGGCTGCGGATGCTGCGGATGTCGTTCCGCTCTGCTTCGTGATGGTCGTTCCGTCGGTATAGTATGCTGCCAAGGCTCCGACGATCTTGTTGACGGTGAAATCAGCAACGGGAACCTCGACGTCGGTCGTCAGCGCTGAAACTTGTTTCGACGCCGGATCGATCGTCAATACGATCGGATCGCTGCCTTCGCTCTCTTCGGTTGCGAACGAGAAGATACCGTAACCGCGGGACTTGTCCGGGGTGAGCGCCTCCGTGAATTTGCCGAGCAGGTTGCCGTTGTCCTCCCGGCCGAGCTGCACGCCGCTCATCGTGAGCGTCGACTTGGCCGAGTCATAGGTTGCGTACCATTGGGTGCCGTCCTCTACGGCGAAATCCTTCACGAAAAATTCGGTGTTGCTTCCGACGGTAGGTATTACCTCGAATACATTTTCGAACGTGTCTTCAGCGCTGGCCGCGTAGGACATGCCGTATTTCCCGATGATCAACTCTCCGGTATAGGGCGGTATGTCCGTCACGAACGGTTCGCACACGATCAGTTTTTTCTTGCCGTAGTTGTTCGTTGCTTCGACAACCAGCGTATAGGATGCGCCCGGTGTCAGATTGATCATTATGTCCCAATACTTTCCGGTCGTTGCAAGTTCTTCCATCGCATCGGAATTGAGTTCTTTACCGTATTTATCGACTACATCCTGCAGGGTCAGGCCTCCGGTTTGAATCTCGATATTGTCGATTATGGAAGTTTTGTTGAAGTAGGTTTTGATCTTCTTCATCTCCGTGCCGGTGATCTCGTACACGGCCGATGAGTAATCGGGATACTTCGATACATATGCTGCGGCATCGGGATAGGCGCTGACTTTATAGAGCGAGCCGGCGATGTCGTTGGGGACCGAGGTCCCTCCTATGCCCGGGAAGTAGAACGATGCTGCGGAAGCTTCGCCGGAAACCGGTTTTTGCGCTTTGTCAAGGGGCAAGGCGACTACGGTATAGGTTCCGGGTCCAGGCAGTACGGCTTCGGCGGAGACTTTCTCGCCGCCTACGGTGAAGTCCTGCAACTCGTTGATGTTCTCGGCTGATCCGTCGGCGATCGCTGCGACAAGCGTAGCGGTTTCGGCCTCGGTCAATTCATTTTCGACGAGAACATAGCGGATGTTCGTAACGTCGGCGCCGTAGGTGAAGTCGATGACGGCGCTCGCCGTCTCTCCGTCGGCGCTGACCTTCATGCCGTCGTATACGGCGGAGAGCGTATAGTCGACTATTTCGGCGCCCGGCAGCATGATGCGGAACGTACCTTGACTGTTAGCGGGAAATTCGCGATCCAATCCGACGAGTTTTGCGGTCAATCCGTCCTTCGGGAAGGTGATGACGCCGTTGACCAATGTGCCGGGTTCCGCCGAGGCGATCATAAAGTTTCCGTAACCGTTACTGTTTTCGGTAATACCCGACCATTGTTCTTCAATCGTCACTTGAGTCGCATTGCTGCAATCGATGACGATATTGGACGGAGTGTAGCTGAACTGCTCCGAAAGCTCCTCTTGCGTAGCTCCGAAGAATTCGGTCATATAAGGCCAGCCGAGCATCTCTTCAACCATGTAGATACCTTCTTTCGACTTATGGCTGTGTACCGTGACATCGATTTCGAACATATTGCCGGTGAATACATCGCTCAACCAGCCTTCGCGGAATTTGCCGGTTCCCATTTTCACCCACGGCCAGGGCATAACCGTAATATCGAGGCTGCGGTTGCCGTAGGGCGTCGTGTTGTCCTCGTCGTTGATCAGGAACGAAAGGGGGTATTCCTTGCCGTCTTCGAGTTTGGTGCGGTCGAAGGTGATCAGCAGTTCGGAAGTCTCCTTGCCGGCTGCGAACGATACCGACGACGGAATGGTGAACAGACCCGACTCGTCGCTGGCGAGAACCGCTACGGTCAGCGCCTCGTCCTTGGCGATGCGTTTTACCGGGATGGCGATGGAGGAGACGTCGTCGCTGATGCTATGCTGGGTGGTCACATTCTCGGGGAAGTAGACCTGTGCGCCGTCGACCTCGGGACCTGCTTTGAAGTCATCGTCGCTACAGGCCGTGAACAGCCCCGCGACGATGGCGACAGTCGCCAGAAAGAATATTTTTATACTTTTCATAAATAGCGATGTTTTTTATTTAACAGACTTGACCGTTTGGGTCGGGTTGGGGTTGTTCTTGCCCGCAAGCGCCTTATTCTGCTGTACGGCGTTCAGCGGGAACACGCAGTTCCACCAGGGGGCGCGTCCGTCCGTGGAAAGCTGGGCCATCGGGGGAGCGTTCGTGCCGGTGTCGCCGTTGTGCATGCCGATGTTCAGACGCTTCAGGTCGTAGAAGATGACGCCCTCGCCCCAGAACTCGATCCGCTTCTGGAAAATGATCTCGTCGATCAGGTCGTTGGCCGCCGGAACCGTATAGGCCGGATCGCGGTTGGCCATGAACGACTGCAACAGCGACTTGCCGGTGGTGGCGTCGTAGTGCGCCGTAGCCTCGGCCTCGATCAGGTACATCTCCTCGACACGCATCATCGGGATGCTCGTCACGTTACCCGTGGAATAGTTTCGTTTTTCGCCGTTGGCCGCGTGGAACTTAAACGATGCGTAGGGGGCTATCGTTGCGAACTCCTCCTCGGTCAGGGTCGTATAGGGTGCGATGGCGTCGAACGAGCGGTCGGCTCCGACAAAGCTCTTTTTGCGGAAGTCGCCCGACGAAATGCGGTTGTAGCTGAATACCGAGATACCCGGCTGCGCTCCGTAGCCGTAACCCCAGATAGCCTCGGTCGCCATGTGGGCCGACCACGACAGCAGGTTGTTGAGCACGGTGTCGGTGGTCTGGATCATGGCCCACATCCACGACGAATTGACCGTGTTGAACCCGGTCTTCGGGTCGAGCCACTGGCTTTCGGTCATAATCGTGCAGCCCGAAGCGTCGATGGCCTTGCGGGCGTATTCGGCGGCCAGACGGTAAGCGGCGTCGCCGGTCGGAACTTCCGCATACGATTCGGTGAATCCGCCCAGCCAGAGGTAGGCGCGGGCCTTGAGTCCGTAGATCACGGCCAGCGAGGGCAGGTTTTTCGTCGCCGGCGTATAGTTGGCCAGCAGGGTCTCGGCGGTGTTGAGGTCCTCGAAGATGAACTTGAACATCTCCTCACGCGATACGCGCGGGTTGTTTTCCAGTTCCTCCATGCTCGTATCTTCCCGGACGATGGGAACGGTCAGCCCCTTGACGGCTTCCAGCTCGGTCTCGTAGGCGGGACGTTCGGGAGCCTTGGCCGGCAGCGCGTCGTAGAGACGGGCCAGGTCGAGGTAGCAGAGCGCGCGGAAAGTCTTGGCAATGCCCATCATCTCCTCTGCGCCTTCGCTCTGGTTTGCGATGTCGATGGCCTCATTGGCCGTGAAGATGAACTTGTAATAGTTGGTGTAGAAGAACGGGGACATCTTGCCGTTCGCTGCCAATCCGGTCGAGTTGCCCGGATAGAGCCATGCCTGCCAGCGGTCGTAGTACTGGTTGCCGCCCGGCAGGTTGCCGCTGACGGGGAACACCTCGCCGACCATGCGGTCGGTGGCGCCGAAGATGCCCGGGTAGCCGAAGTCGATGTGCTCGCCGAGGTCTATATAGTTGGTGATGAGCACCGTCGGCATCGCAGTGATAAGACCCTCCTTTGCGAACGGAGATTCGGCAGTCTGCTCGCTGGTGGCGTATCCGCTTTCGGGGAAGGTCTCCTTGATACAGCCCGAAAGAAGCACGGATGAACCGAGAAGCAGCGCCGTTGTTTTCAGTATGTTGTTCATTTTCATAATATTCGTCGTTTAACAAATTAGAACGTTACGGTTACACCGCCCGAGAAGGTGCGAATCGGGGCGTAGTAGTACGGGTTCGTGATTCCGTTGATGGACTGACGCGGGTCGAGACCCTGACGCTTGGACCAGTACCATACATTGTCGCAGGCGAGGTAGATACGCAGATTCTCGACGAGGAACTTGCGCGTGATACGCTTGGGCAGCGTATATCCGAGCGTGATGTTCTGGATGTTCAGGTACGATGCGCTGGTGAGGAAACGGTCCGAGACGGCTGCCTGATTCGAGTCGTTGTAAGCAAAACGCGGAATGTTCGAACCGGAGTTCTCGGGAGTCCACGAATTGAGCAGGTCGTGGTGGTAGTTGTTTCCGGTCGACGTTCCTGCCGGGGAGTTCATGTAGAACCTGTAGCCCTGGTCGAGAACCTGTCCGCCGAGCTGGTAGGTGAAGCCGATCGAGAAATCGACGCCGTAGAAGCGCAGCGACGTGCCGAAACCGCCGTAAACGTCCGGCAGGGCGTCTCCGTGCATTTCGCGGCCCTCCTGCGAGGCCACCGAGTAATCGGAGGTCTTGATGCGCTCCTTGTTGCCGGCATCATCGGTCTTGTAGGTGTACCACAGCGATTTTCCGGTCTCGGGGTCTACTCCCGCGTAGGTCGGAACGTAGAACGAGAAGACGGATTCCCCTTCGGTGAGGAATTTGGTGTCCTGCCAGCGGCCCACGTGTTTGCCGTCGGCCGTCGTGTTGTTTTTGAACTGCTCCGGCAGGTGGGTCACCTTGTTCTTGTAGTGGGTCATGTTGAGCGAGAAGTCCCACACGAGGTTTTTGGTCCGGATCAGGTCTGCGTTCAGTTCGATTTCGAGACCGCGGTTGACCATGTCGCCGATGTTGGTGAAAATGGTCGTGTAACCCGACTCGATCGGAGTGGCCAGCTCGAACAGCATGTCGGTGGTCTTGCGGTTGAAGACATCGATGCTACCCGACAGACGGTTGTCCCAGAGGCCGAACTCTACGCCGACATTGAGGTTGGCGTTGGTCTCCCAGGTGATGTCGGGGTTGCCTTTCTGGTAGAGTACGCTCGTAACGCCGTCGCCGCTGCTCAGGATCTCGCGGTAGTCGGTATAGCGGTAGTAGGATTCCGCTTTCGATCCGAGGTTGTCGTTACCCTGCGAACCGTACGATGCTTTGACCTTCAGCATGTTGACCCACGAAGCGTTGAACCAGCTCTCGCGGTTGATGATCCAGGCTGCGCCGAGCGACCAGAAGTTGCCCCAGCGGTGGTCGGGGTGGAAGCGCGACGATGCGTCGCGGCGGTACGATCCCGAGAAATAGATGCGGTTGTCGTAGTCGTACTGTCCGCGGAAGAAGTAGCCTTCGTTGTTGTACTCCAGAACCGACGAACCCGACCGCGACGAGTCGACGACGGCGCCGCTGAGTTCGGTGTTGTCCGGCGAGAACATCATGGTCTTCGAGCCGTACAGACCGTAGGATTTGCGGTTGTACATTTCATGGCCGAAGAGCAGGTCGAGGTTGTGGACGTCGGCGAAGGTGTTGGTGTAGGTCAGGAACTGCTGCATGTTGTAGGCGATCTCCCGACTGTGGCTCTTGAAAACGGCGCCGCCCGATTCGGCGAACTGTCCGTAGTAGGGGTTCGACACCTGCGTACCGCGGGTTTCGTCGAGCGACACGCTTCCGTTGAGGGTCAGTTTCAGGCCCTTGTACAGGGAGAAATCGGCAAAACCGTTGGCCATGAAGGCATTGCCCTCGTTGATGTATTTGTTGAGCTGAATGTCCTGCAGGTCGTTGCTCTTCCCGCCGTTGGTGCGCAGTGCGCCGCCGTTGCGGCCGTCGCCGGTATCGTACATCTTGAATCCGTACTCGTCGATCATAATGTTGCCGTTGCCGTCGCGCATGTAGACCGGATAGATCGGCGCCATGCGGATCGCCGTGGCGAATGCGTTTCCGCCGTCGGCGTTGCCTTCGCCCTGACCTTCGCCGTCGTCGTTGGTTTGGTTGCCGTTGTTCCAGACGAAATGGGTGTAGGACATGTTACCGCCGACTTTCAGCCACTTTTTGGCCTGGTAGTCCGCGCGCAGACGGGCGGTGTAGCGCTCGTTGCTCGAACCGTCGACGATACCCGTGTTGTCCAGATAGCCGAGCGATGCGAAGAAATTGGCGCGGTCCGTCGCGCCGGAAACGCTGACGTTGTACTCCTGACGGAACGACGACGATTTGTAGATTTCGTCGAGCCAGTTGTCGGGTTGCAGGTAGAACTGCTGGCCCTTGGCGTCGGTTACCAGGCGGCCCTGCTTCGCACGCGGATTGAGACGGCCGTTTTCGCCGATGAGGTTCTGGCCGTCGGGCACGGTGAAGACGTTGTAACCCAGACCGCCGGGATCGTTCGACGTCAGCAGCTTGTTGGCGGCGATGTTGGCGGCCAGGGGAGTGTACTTCTGGTCGAGCGTGTAATAGTTGTACAGCGACTTGTAGTGCATCTCGTAGTATTCGCCCGCATCCTCCACGATGTCGTAGGTCTGCAACGCACGGGTGTTGATGCCCCACTTGCCGTCGAAAGTCACGGTGGCCTCGCCGGCCTTCGCACGCTTGGTCGTGACCATGATTACGCCGTTCGCGCCGCGGGAGCCGTACAGGGCGTTCGACGCGGCGTCCTTGAGGACGCTGATCGACTCGATGTCGGCAGCGTTGATGTTGTTGATGTCGCCTTCGTAGGGCACGCCGTCTACAACCCAGAGCGGGTCGTTTTTGGCATTCATCGAACCGTAGCCGCGCACGTAAATCTTCTGACCGGAACCCGGACGGCCCGAGGCGGAGGAGAACTGCACGCCGGCGATTTTGCCGACGAGGGCATCCCCGACGTTCGAAGACTGCGTTTTTATCAGATCGTCGGATTTGATCACCTTCGCCGCTCCGGTGAAGGCGTCTTTCTTGGCTGTACCGAAGGCCACTACGATCACGTCGTCGATGGCCTGTGTGTCTTCTTTGAGCGAGATGTTGATTCGGGTCTTGCCTCCGATGGCCACCTTCTGGGTTTCATAGCCGATGAAGGATACGACCAGCGATCCGTTTCCGGGAGCCGTGATGGTGAAGCTACCGTCTCCGTTTGAGGTCGTGCCGACATGCGAGCCGTCGACCATAACCGTTGCTCCGGCGACCGGTTTCCCGTCGGGACCGGTGACTGTTCCGGAAATTTGCTTACTCTGGGCCAGCGAGAGTAATATTCCCCCCCCCAATAAAGCAATTAACGATAGTAGAATTTTTCTTACCATAAGCGTTAATCTAATAGTTTTTTTTAAAAAAAAAAGTTCACAAGCAAAGGTATGAAATTGCTAACTCGTTTACAAATAAATTATTAAAATAATTTACCAGTATAACATATGTGTAGAAGATTGGTCGATAACGGTTACGATTTTGAAAATATCATCTCAAGGGGATTACAAATTGTAATCCCCTTTTCGGGTGTTTTCGGGTGTTTTGAGCGAATGTGTTAGCTGCGTGAACTTCTGCGTATATGTGAATCGGTCCTCAAAGGCGCTCCCGGACTTTTTCCAGGTCGGTATCGCGGTACAGCGTATCGAGGCGTTTCGAGAGCCGCTCCATGTCACCGTCGAGTTTCGAGTGGGTGATGGTCGCATAAATCTGCGTAGTCCGTATATTCTTATGCCCCAGCAGCTTGCTGATCGTTTCGATCGCCATTCCCTGCGAAAGCGTGATCGTCGTGGCGAAGGTGTGCCGGGCCGAATGGAACGTGATGTGCCGGGGAATGCCCGCCAGAGACATGATGCGTTCGAGGCAGATGTTGCACCAGCCGTTGCTCGGCAGGCGGAATATCCGCGCATTCCGCTGCATCGGTTTGTATTTCAGCAGAATGGTGTACGGGATCGCGAAGATGCGCACGTTGACCGCAGATCCTGTTTTGCGGCGGGTGGTGCTGATCCACAGCTGTTTGCCGTCCTGCTGGATATGCTGCGGGGTCAGCGTGCAGAGGTCGATGTAGGAGAGTCCCGTGAAGCAACTGAACAAAAATGCATCGCGTACCAACTGTAAGGTCATGTCGTCGAGGTCCAGACGGATCAGCTTGCGGATTTCGGTCATGGACAGGTAGTTTCGCGCGACGAATTCGCTGCGCAGTTTGTAATTCGCGAAGAGGTCCTTGGCCATGTGGCCCCGGCTGCGGGCCAGCATGAGGATGTGCTTGAACGCGATCATGTAGATCCACGTCGTGTTTTTCTTGTGTCCGCACTCCTGTGCGATGTAGTGGTGGAACCCCGTCAGAAACTCTTTGTCGAGTTCTTTGAACAGCAAATCCTTGCGGTTGAATTTGTCGTTGACGTAGTTTTCGAGATGCTTGTAAACACACCTATATTTATAGTAGGTCGTTTTGCTGCGGCTGATGCCCACCATCCGGCTGAACTCCTCGTTGTGATGCCTGAAGAAGGCCAGCAGCGTTTCGTTGCGCTGGTCGTTGCCGAAATACATCTCCTTGACCATTTTCGGAGTGACCAGGGCATGCTCGTAAAACAGCGTGTTGTAACATCTTTCGATGCGGAAACGAATCTGCGAGAGTTGTTCGTTGACATGTGAGGCAACCGCGCTGCGCCCTGCCGCCCGTCCCATACTCACATCCCAGAGATTCGGATTCACGGATAGTTGCGTGGACAGCTGCGTTCGCTGTCCGTTGATCGTAATGCGTCCCATGATCGGCGTGTTTCCATTGCGTAAAGGCGCATTCTTCTTGATGTAAAACAGTACTTTGAACGTGTTTCTCATTCCCTTCCTAACCTTTTTTAAACAATAAACAAACCGCGATAAAGGTAATGATAAAGTTACTGCCAAACGGTATATCAATTGGACCAAATAGCTTATACGGCACGGTTTAACCCTTCTTGTCCGGTAACTATCTGGTAACACAACCCGGACGCACGGAGATGTCGTCCGTATATCTTACACGCTTAATACCAAACTATTAGGCATTTCTCGGAAAATGCGTTCCGGAACGCTGTAATTATCCTATATCCAGCAGTTTATTATCCGGAATCCGGGGCGATTGTTTTTTTATTTTAAAATTTTATTAAAATTAACGCTTATGGTAAGAAAAATTCTACTATCGTTAATTGCCGTTTTGGGGCTTTGTGTATATGGATTCGCCCAAAACCGGCAGGTTTCCGGTAAAGTTGCCGATGCGGAGGGTAAGCCTGTCGCGGGCGCAACCGTTATGGTCGACGGCACGTCGACCGGTACGACCACGGGCACGGACGGTAAATTCACCATCGCTGCACCCGCCGACGCTACGCTGGCGGTTTCGTTCATCGGTTACGAGACCCGGAAAGTGGCTGTTGCCGGAAAGACGCATGTCGAAGTCGTGATGCACGAAGATGCGCAGGCCATCGAGAATGTCGTGGTGACCGCTTTCGGCACGACGACGAAAAAAGACCTTACGGGATCAATCGCCACCATCCGCGGCGAGGAGCTTGCGAAGCGTCAGGTTTCGACCGTTTCGAAAATGCTCGAAGGAGCGGTTCCCGGCGTGTAGCTGACTACGGCCACCAACCAGCCCGGTACGGACGCTGCGATCTACGTCCGCGGCGTCGGTTCGCTCAATGCGGGCACCGGCGCGCTGATCGTGCTCGACGGCTCGCCCTATCAGGGCAGCCTGTCCGACATCAATCCGGCCGACATCGAGTCGATCTCCGTGTCGAAGGACGCCACGGCCAACTCGCTCTACGGTTCGCGCGCCGCGAACGGTGTGGTTTTCATCACGACCAAGCGCGGCAGCCTGGACAATCCCACGATCAGCGTCGACACGCGATTCGGTATCAACACCCGCGCTGTCCCCGAGTATGACATCATCACCGATCCGGGCGAATACCTCGAGGCGCAGTGGCGCACGATGCGCGACACGAAGTGGGCGTCAAGCCCCGAAGAGGGCGGCGGCGATCTGGCTGCCGCGGCGCTCTATGCCTCGCAGGAGGTGCTGGGGGCACACGGAAATTACAACCCCTACAAATATTCGTCGACCTACCTGATCGACCCTGCGACCGGCAAACTCGACCCGTCGGCCCGGCGCATGTACAGCGAGCGCCTGCAGGACGAACTCTTCAAGACCGGATTCCGCAACGAGACGAACGTTTCGGTCAGCGGCGGGAACGAGAAGTCCGACTATTTCATCTCGCTGGGTTACCTCAAGGACGAATCCTATGTGATCGAATCGGATTTCGAGCGTTACAGCGCTCGTGTGAACGTCAACACCAAGCTCCGCACGTGGATCAAGGTGGACGCCAACCTCTCCTATGCCCACACGGTGCAGAACAACATTCTGGAGGGCAGCAGCCTCGCTTCGTCGGCGTTCGCCACGGCGCGTTCGTGGGAGCCGGTTTTTCCGGTCTACGCCCGCGATGCCGAGGGGAAAATCAAGTATGACGAAAACGGCGACAAGGTCTACGACCTGGGTACGGGGCAGACCGACGGCACGACGACCCGTCCCGGAACCTCGGGCCAGAACATCATCGCCACGCTGAAGATGGACACGCGCGACATCAAACGCAACAACTTGCAGGGCCGCGCTTACGGGGAGATCTATTTCCTGCGCGACTTCACCTTCACCTCGAGCATGTCGCTGGGCTATCGCGCCTCCGACGAACTGCTGTTCTATAACCCCACGATCGGCGACGGACGCGGTTCCAAGGGCCGGATCAACAAAAAGTCTACGGACGTTTACGATCTGAACCTGATCCAGATGCTCAATTACAAAAAATCCGTCGGACGCCACAATATCAATGCGCTGATCGGGCATGAGTACAACAGCTGGGTGCGCGATTACGCCGAGGTCGAGAAGACGAACATTTACGATCCCAAGAATCCGCAGCTGAACAACGCCGGCGAGATGGGGTCGATCAACGGCTATCAGGACGTGCTGCGCATTCAGGGTTTCTTCGGCAAACTGGAGTACAACTACGACAACCGTTATTATTTCTCGGGCGGTATCCGCCGCGACGGAACCTCGCGTTTCAAATACAATCCCTGGGGCACGTTCTGGTCCGTCGGCGCTTCGTGGCGCATCGGAGCCGAGAAGTTCATGGAGAGTACGCACAGCTGGCTTTCGGAGCTGAAACTCCGCGCCACGTACGGTACGCAGGGTAACGAGGACCTGGCCAACTACTATCCCTATACCGACCAGTATACGGTTACCATTTCCGAAGGCAAGCTGGGTACGGAGATCTATTACTACGGCAATCCCGATCTGACGTGGGAGAAGCAGAAGACGTTCGATCTGGGTCTGGACGTGGGTCTGCTGAACGACCGCATCAACCTGACGATGGACTACTTCATCCGCGTGTCGGACGGTCTGCTCTTCAAGCGTACGAAGGATATTTCGACGGGCCGCGCCTACGACTGGTACAACGTCGGCAAACTGCGCAATTCGGGCTTCGAATTCGACTTGAACGTCAAGCTCATCCAGAAAAAGGACTGGTACTGGGACATGTCGGTCAACGGTTACACCTATGCCAACAAGATGCTCAACCTGCCCGACGAGTACAAAGTCTCGGGCATGCCCAACGGCAACCAGCGCATTTACGAAGGCAAGGATATCTACCGCTGGGAGATGCGGCAGTTCGCAGGTCTGGATGAGAAGGGCAACTCGCTCTGGTATATGGACCGGGATCTCACGGACGGTGAGGGCAACGTTGTGGGCGTGGAGAAAGTCACGACCGGCGATGCTACCGAGGCCACGCAGTACCTGCTGGAGAAGAGCGCGCTTCCCGATTTCACGGGCGGCCTGAACACCACGCTGCGTTGGAAGAGCCTCGACCTGACGATTATGACCAACTTCCAGTTCGGCGGCTACGGCTACGATTACGACTTCTCGGCGTTCAGCAGTGCGAATTTCCCGATGAACCGTCTGAAGAACTATGCCGACGCCTGGAATCCGGAGACCGGGAAAGGTTCGGCGCCGATCTGGAACACGAACGACTCGAACATCAACGCTTCGTCGGATCGTTTCCTGATCAGCAAAACCTACTTCAACTTGCGCAACATCACGCTGGGCTACACCTTCCCGGCGAACTGGATGAGCAAGATCGGCATCAAGAGCGTTCGCGTGTACTTCGCCTGCGACAACGTCTTCTTCGCATCGAAGCGCAAGGGCTACGATCCCCGTACGAGCATGGGCGGTCAGGGCGCGACGGTCGCTTTGAACAGCGTGGACGGTACGTATTATTCGCCGATCCGCACCACTTCGGTAGGTCTCAATATTAACTTCTAAGCAGCGACATTGATATGAAAAAAATACTGATATTTTTAATGAGCGCGGCAGTTGCGGTATCCTGCAGCGACGATATCTTCGACGTGGACCCTTCGGGAAAAGTCTCTTCGGAGACCCGTGACGAGGTGGCCAAGGAGGACCCGGACAAGGTGCTTCAGGGTATCGAGGCGTCCATTTACACCCACTATGCCACCTATTACAAGAACGATCTTCAGTGGCTGACCGGTTTCAAAGGGTTCGAACTTGCGTTCGGCATGACCGGGCAGGACATGACCCTGCTGCTGCAACACAGCATGAACCTTTACATGTATATCAACGACTACTGGCAGGAGGAGTATACGCCGACTTTCAACGTGTGGAACATGTTCTACATTCCGATCGCCACGGCCAATGAGATTCTCGCGACGGCTACCCTCGACGCTTCCGCCGAGTCGGAGACGATGAAGGCCTACCGCGCCCGTGCGCTGACCTCCCGCGCGTTCGGCTACTACCACCTGATCAACGTGTACCAGTATCCCTACTCGGCGGCGAACAAGGACCTTCCGGGCGTGCCTCTGGCCACCGAGGAGACCCTCGGCCAGAATCTGCCGCGCGCCACGATGGAGCAGGTCTACAAACGCATTACCGACGACCTGGACGAAGCGCTGCGTATTTTCGAGGAGATCGGATACGACGACACCGGTTCCCGGACCGATTTCGACGCCAGCGTGGCCGCCATTCTGCGCGCCCGTGTCGCATTGGTCATGGAGGACTGGGGGAAAGCCGTCTCGTTGGCCGACGATATTCTGGCCAAATACACGCTCGTCTCCAAGGAGAACTACAACAACGGCTTCAACCGTATCGAGAACGTTCCGAGTCTGATCTTCGGCTTCAAGATGACGGCCGACAACTGCCAGACATGGGCTACCTGGTGCTCGCAGATGGACCCCTACATGAGCGGTTATGCGGGTATGTGGGCCGAGCGTCCGATCCACTCCTACCTCTATGCGCGTCTGAATCCGACCGACGTGCGTCGCGGCTGGTGGCTCAACAAGACGGACAATCCGGACCCGGACGCTGCGACGAGCGGTTATGCCTGCCTCCTGCCTTCCAACCTGCCCAATACGCTTGCTTCGGGCGTGAAAGCGCGTTCGGAGTACGTCTCGGTCAAGTTCCGCAGTTACAACGGCGACTGGAACAATACCGATCTGATCTATATGCGCGCCGAAGAGGCCGTCTTCATCAAGGCTGAAGCCGAGGCGCACAGCAACATCGCCGCGGCCAAGAAGACGCTCAAGGATTACGTGACCACCTACCGCGATCCGGGTTATGACATCACGGCCGCTTCGCTCGACGATGTCGTCGAGGAGATCATTCTTCAGAAACGTATCGAGATGTGGATGGAGGGCGCTCTGGAGTGGCTCGACCGCCGGCGTTTGAATATGCCGATTGATCGCCGGGACGATGCCGCGATGACGGCGGCAGGCGTTGCGAACAACCACATTTACAAAGCCATGTGGGAGCAGAACGAATCCGGTATGCGGTTCCAGCTGCCGCGTTCCGTCGTGATTGCCAACCCGGAAATCGGCGAGGCGAACCAGAATAAAACGAATTAAGCGTCTCTGTATCATGCCTGTCAAGTCCGCTGTCCGTTTGGGCAGCGGACTTTTTTCTGATTTCCGGGTCGGTAGTTTTTTTGCCGGGCCAGGAAAAATTTACCGACAAAATTGCATAAGGCATTTGCAGTATTAAATTTTTTGCTTATCTTTGCACCACGATAACAGGGAATACCCCGTTTTTCGCGGATGGTGCCATAGCTCAGTTGGTAGAGCAAAGGACTGAAAATCCTTGTGTCGCT
>ERZ834694.886-NODE-886-length-31019-cov-6.080481_pt1 | contig 31019 bp, 20 predicted proteins | sample MGYA00519691_ERZ834694 | MGnify/ENA primary metagenome ERZ834694 (study PRJEB31850, sample SAMEA3708758) | human gut metagenome | biome: human gut; feature: human-associated habitat; material: faeces | place: China | collected 2014 ... | reverse complement strand
CGACTCGTTGCGGCCGATCTGGAAGCGCAGTTCCTCGGTCGAAGCGGCTTTCGACTCGATGCGGGAAACCCATGCCGGTTCCTGCTGCTCGATTTCGATCCGGTACTCCGTGTTGCTCTGGAGCTCGGATGAGATCACATCGGCCGTATAGTCGTGCTCGATCCGGCGGGGATCCCATTTCAGCACGTTCTGCTGGAGCTGCTCGACGGTAACCGTGTCGAGCCCTGCGCCCGTTTTGTCGACGATGGCGATCCGGCCGCTTCGGGACGAGGACGAGGTGTTGGGACGGACCGTTACTCCGATGCGGTACGAGCTCTCTCCCTCCTCGGGCTGCTCGACCGAAAGCCAGTTCCGGTACTCGATCAGCACTTTGGCTCCGTACTGGTCGCAGTCGAGACTGCCGTCGAACAGAATATCGAAGGAGAGGCCCTCGGCGGGTATGTCCTGGTAAACTTTTTGTGCGAGCGAGACCGTGCCTTTCTCGCCTTGCGTGAACGTGACGGTTTCGGTCAGGCCTCCGGCACGGATCGTCAGCACGGCGGTGCGGCTGCGGGTATCCGGATTGGCTTCGGCCGTCACCGTGACGGTGGCCGTGCCGGCTCCTCCGCTCTCGGGCGATACGCGGCACCACTCTCCGGGCGTCGCGGAGGCGATTTCGGCACTCCATGTCGTGTTGGTGGTGAAAGTGACCGATTCCGATCCTCCGCCGGTCGCAAGTGTCTTCTCCGTTCCGCCGGAAAGCGTCAGTTCGGGAGCCGGTCCGTCGTCCTGCTTGTCGCATCCGGCCAGCCATGCGGCGGTAAAGGCTAAAAAGAGTAGAAGCGCGCGTTTCATAAAGATTGTCGGTTTGATTAGAGGTTGTTGCGTTCTTTTGGCATAAAAATACGACATATTTATCGATTTTCCGCCTCGTTTTTCCTTTGCGGGTGCATTCTGCCGCGGAAACGGGTTTCTGTTCCGCGACCGTCCGGGGTGCAGAGAGCTCAGAAGTCGTTCCCGTCCGCTCCTCCCGCGGCTTGTCCGATCCGGTCCGCTACGCGCTGCATCAGCCACTTGGGCGTGGAGGTCGCTCCGCATATTCCCACCGAACGGCAGCCCTCGAACCACTCGGGCCGCAGCTCGCTCTCGTCCTCGACCGTATAGCTGCGGGGATTGCTTTGCAGGCAGGTCTGATAGAGCACCTTGCCGTTCGAACTTTTTCTGCCGCAGACGAAAACGATGGCGTCGAATCGTCGGGCGAACTGCTGCAAATGCGGGTTGCGGTTGGAGACTTGGCGGCAGATCGTGTCGTGTACGACGACGCGCGACGGATCGGCGGCCCGCTCCAGCATGCTCCGGCGGATCTGCTCGAACAGCGCGAGGCTCTGGGTCGTTTGCGAAAGCAGGCAGATCGGGCGCGAGAAGTCGACGCTTTGCAGATCGTCCGGGGTCTCGACGACGATGGCGTCGCCGTCCACCTGACCGGTCAGCCCTACGACTTCGGCATGTCCCCGCTTGCCGAGGATGACGACCTGTCCTCCGCAGGCCTTCATCTCCTCATGGGCGCTTTTGACGAGCTTCTGCAGCCGGGCGACCACCGGACAGGTAGCGTCGATCAGGCGGATGCCGTGCCTGCGTGCGAAATCGTAGGTCGAGGGCGGCTCGCCGTGAGCCCGGATCAGCACCGTGCGGCCGCTCATGCCGCGCAGTTCGTCGTGCGAAATCGTTTCGAGGCCCAGCTTCTCGAGCCGCTGTACTTCCACGCCGAGCGAGCAGACCCGCCCCAGCTCCGAAAGCGACTGCTCGGCTTTCGTGATCGCCTTGACCACGCCGAAGCAGAATCCCGATTTTTCGTCTATTTCGATGTGCATGTCGCTTGAGAACGTGATTCGACGTATGGCCGTATCCACTCCATCTGCTCCTCGGGCGTCATGCGGCTGTTGTCGAGCACGACGGCGTCGGGAGCCTGACGCAGCGGGCTGATCGCGCGCGTCTGGTCGGCGAGGTCCCGCTCGCGGATGTTCCGCTCGATCTCTTCGAGCGATACTTTTTCTCCTTTGGCCGTCAGTTCGCGGTAGCGGCGCATGGCGCGAACGGCCGGATCGGCCGTCATGAAGATTTTCAGCTCGGCGTCCGGAAAAACGACCGTCCCGATGTCGCGGCCGTCCATGACGATTCCCTTGTCGCGTCCCATTTGCTGCTGAAGGCCCACGAGACGCTCGCGCACGGCGCCGATCTGGCTCACGCGGCTGACGGCCTCGCTGACCTCGAGGCTCCGGATCGGCCCCTCGACGTTCTCGCCGTCGAGGTAAATGTCGCTGGCTTCCCGCGCGGGGTTGAAGACGAACGATATGCCGATGCGGGGCAGCATCCGCTCGAGCGCCTCCGCGTCGACCACGCCTCCGCGAATGGCGCCGTGCCGGATACCGTACAACGTGACGGCGCGGTACATCGCTCCGGTATCGATGAAGACGTACCCCAGTGCCGAGGCGATCTTCTTGGCGAACGTGCTTTTGCCGCAGGACGAGAATCCGTCGACGGCGATGACGATTTTTTTGTCAGGGGAGCATTTCATGGACTACGGGCGTATGAAAGAAAATGGACAATATGGCGGCGGCTCCCAGCACGACGATCACGCTGCCCGAGATGCGGTTCATCCACAGCAGGTGGCGCGGCCGGAACTTGCGCCGCAGGAAGCTGACGCCGAAAGTCAGCGTGAACCACCACAGCGAGGCTCCGCATAGCACGCCGAGGATCATCGACATGCCTCCGCCGAGCGGAATGCCCTCGTGGCTGATTCCCAGCGCGGCGAAAAGCGCGACGAAGATCAGGATATAGGCCGGGTTGGTCAGCGTGAGGAAGAAGACCGACAGGTAGTCGCCCCACAGGTTGTGTCCCTTGCCCGCGCGGTTGCGGCGGATTTGCGGCACGGGATTCTGTGCGAAGATGAAAACGCCGACGATCACCACGAAGATGCCGCCGATCACCCGCAGCAGCGTGTTGTACTGTTCGATCTGGGTCTGGAGCATCGAGTAGAAGAACAGTGCGGCCATGGCCATGAACGTATCGGCGCAGGCGACGCCGATGCCTGAAACGATGCCCGAGCGGCGGCTTTTCGACAGCGTGCGCTGGATGCAGAGCACTGCCACGGGACCTACCGTGATCGAAGCGGCGACGCCTACGCAGATGCCGCGGAACAGGGTTTCGACGATTTCAAATGCCATTTTTTCGGTTTGCTGCGCGTCAGCGACGCACCTGTTACTTACTATCGCCCCTGCGCGGAAGACGGCCCGGAAAAAGGCGTTGTCTTCGGCTCTGCGGCGGCTTTCCGTATTTGCGAAGCAAAGATACAAAAAAGCTCCGACATCCGCCTATGAAAAGGCAAAAAAAGGGTGCGGCGGGTTGTCCCGCGGGTCGGATATGTTGATAAAATATCGAAAACTTTGGCCCCGGGCTTGCATATCGTTCGTTGAAAATGAATAAATTTGCAGAAACAGTACTCCACAATGGCAGAGATGAAACAATTCGGCATCGACCTCGAACTGGACGACGCCGTGGCCCAGGGCCACTATTCGAACCTGGCGATCATATCGCACTCCACTTCGGAGTTCATCATCGACTTCGCGACGGTCCTGCCCGGTGTGCAGAAGGCGCGCGTCAAGAGCCGCATCATTCTTACGCCCGAGCATGCCAAACGGTTGCTGCGTTCGTTGCAGGAGAACATCGTGCGCTACGAAAGCAACGTGGGCAAGATCGAGATTCCCTCGCCCCAGCCCACGCCCGACGCGGGTCCCAAGATGGGTCAGGCCTGAAAACCGGCGGCGCTGCACGGCAGCGCCTTTTTTTTGCGCCCGGCGCGTCGTGTCACGTTTTTGTCACGGTCGAAAATTTTGCGGCGTGGAAAAAAACGTTACTTTTGTGGCAAAAGTCCAGATTCCGCCATGCCCACACCCTCGCCGTCAGACCAGCGGTTGTTCGAAGGCATCCGATTCGGCAACGAGGCCGATTTCGAATGCTTCTTCCGGCGTTACTATCCCCGATTGGTGAACTATGCCGCCCGGTTCGTCGCCGGGCATGAAACGGCGCGCGATCTGGTGCAGGACAGTTTTGCACGCCTGTGGGAGCGGCGGTGTGAACTGCGCGAGCTGGATCTGGCCTCGCTGCTGTTCACGATGGTGCGCAATGCCTGTCTCAATTATCTGAAACACAACGGTGTCGTGGCGCGTCACGAACTGGAGTACACGGCCCGCATGCGGGGTGAGGAGCGGATTTACAGCTACGATTTTTTGAGCGACGCCGAGCAGCCCTGCCTTTACGAGGAGTTGCAGCGCGAGGTGCAGAAGGCTGTCGACGCGCTGCCCGACCGCTGCCGCGAGGTTTTCCGGATGAGCCGCTTCGAAGGGCTGAAAAACCGCGAAATCGCCGCGCGGCTGGGCATCTCCGAGACGGCCGTCGAGAAACACCTGGCCCGTGCCGTCGGCCGGCTGGGCGAGCATTTGCGGCGAAGCTGTTCGTTCGAACTTTCGGTGGCCGTGCTTTCGTGCCTGCTGGCGAATTACCTGTAAAATCGGATAGACGATCATTGACCCGGCAGCGGAGATTTCTCTCTCCGCTGTTGTCGTTTTTTTCTTTTTGCGACTTTTTTTGATTTTTTTGTGATCGGGAGGGTTGGGGAAAGGCAAATTCGGTTGTTTTAAAATATGTAACGGAAATGGAAGAGATGAAATTCGATCAGGAAGAGATGCGGCGTCTGGCCGGACGCTATTTTGCGGGAGAGATCGCTGCCGAGGAGGAGCGCGAGTTGTTCCGCTTCGTCACCTCCGACGCTGCGTGCCGCAGGCAGTTCGCTGCGTGGCGGCTCGAATGGGAGGCGATGCCGGCATCGGACGCCGCGACCGACCGCGACTGGCGCCGCCTGCGGTCGCGTATCCGCCTGCAAGGGTCCGCGAGGAGCGCCCGTCCGGGGCGGTTCGCTGCGGTATGGCGTGCCGCGGCTGCCGTGGCGGTGGTGTGCGCGACCTTCTTCGGCGCGCGGCTCTACGACCGCCTGCTGCTGGAGCGCGCCACGGAGCGCTACACCGTGACCACGAAGAGCGGCGACCGCAGCACGGTCTGCCTGCCCGACGGGACGCAGGTGCGGCTCAACGGGTCGTCGACGCTGACCTATCCGGCCAATTTCAACGCCACGAACCGCTCCGTCGAGCTTTCGGGGGCCGCCTACTTCGACGTTTCGCCCGATGAAAAGCACCGTTTCGAGGTGAAGGTCGGAAACTGTTCGGTGGTGGTCAAGGGTACGAAATTCGACGTGACGGCCTATCCCGACGACTCGCTCATCACCACCACGCTGCTCGAAGGGGCCGTCGGTTTCACCGCGCCGCGCGGGGAGACCTTGCTCCGCCCGGGCGAGTCGCTCACCTACGACCGTTTCGCCGAGACCACGGCCATCACGCACGTCAACACGGCGCAGTACCTGGCCTGGATCGAAGGGCGCATCGAGTTCATCGACGTGACGATCGTGCAGTTGTGCGAGAGCTTGAGCAGCCTTTACGGCGTCGAAATCACGCTCGACGACCGCCTGCGCGCCGACGGGACTTTCATCACCATCCGCCTGAGCAACCAGGAGTCGCTCGACAGCGTCCTGAAGGCCCTCGACCTGATCGTTCCGGTCTCGGTCCACCGGCAAGGCCCTTCGGTGCGTCTCTCGGCCAAGTGACGCCGGCATCCCGAAACAACTTTAAAACAACCAATACCTTAAACAAATGAAGCAATTCTCCAATCTGAAACGGGCGTTTCTGCCGTGCCTGTTCGTGTTGCTGACGCTCCCGGCGTGGGGGCAGATGCAGCCCGTCACGAAGAACTTCCGGAAAACGCCTCTCAAAAACGTGCTCAAGGAGGTGGAGGCCCAGACCGGGCTGTCGATCATGTACGACACCCGGGAGCTGAACCTCGAACGTCCGGTCACGGCTTCGTTCGACCGCACGCCCGTGTCGCAGGTGCTGCGCGAGGTGCTCGACCGCACCGTCCAGTATTCGATCAAGGACAAGATGATCGTGATCTACAAGGCGTCGGCGACTCCCCTCCCCGCAGCCGGGACGGGTAGGACCCTGACGGGCACGGTGCTGGACGAAACGGGAGCGCCGATGGTGGGCGCCGCCGTCGCCACGCCCGACGGACGTCGCGGCACGGTCACCGACAGCAACGGCCGCTATTCGCTGACGCTCGGTGCCGGCGACGCTCTGATTTCAGTCTCCTACCTGGGCTACGTCACCCGGCAGATCGTCATCGGCGACCGTACGGAGGTCGACGTCAACCTGGTCCCCGATGCCAAAAACACCATCAACGAGGTGGTGGTCATCGGTTACGGCGCGGTGAAGAAATCCGACCTGACGGGTTCGGTCTCCAACGTGAAGATGTCCGACATCCGCGACGTGCCCAACACGTCGGTCGACCAGGCTCTGCAAGGCCGCATCGCCGGTGTGGACATCATGTCGACTTCGGGTGCGCCGGGAGCCACGACTTCGATCCGCGTGCGCGGCACGCGTTCGATCTCGGCGTCGAACGAACCGCTGATCGTCGTCGACGGCGTGATCGACGCCGTGAGCGACCTGAACGACATCAACTCGGCCGACATCGAGCAGATCTCGGTCCTCAAGGACGCCTCGTCGACGGCCATCTACGGCTCGCGCGGCGCCAACGGCGTGATTATCGTCACCACGCGGCAGGGCGTCACCTCGAAGCCGTCGGTCACGGCCAAGGCTGAATTCGGCGTCTCGAAACTCGCCCGCGACCTCGATCTGATGGACGCGCAGGAGTTCGTCCGCTACCTCAACGACCGGAACTATTTCTCCTCGCGCGATCCGCAGCGTCCGCCGCGCTTCGACCCTTCGGAGTACGGGCGCGGGACCGACTGGATCGACGAGATCACCCGCACGGCTCTCTATCAGAACTATAACCTTTCGGTCAGCGGCCGCAGTCAGAAGTCGAGCTACTTCGCGGCGCTCGGCGGCAACGATACGCAGGGCATCGTCGACGGCAGCGGATTCCGCCGCATCACGGCCCGTCTGAATCTTTCGTACGACTTCGCCAAGTGGCTGACCGTCGGTTTCAAGGGCAGCTATACCTTCCGCGACGAGAATCCCAACCGGGCGACCATCGGCGGCGCGAACATCTGGGACGGCGCCGTCTACCTGGCCCCGACGATGGGTCCCAAAGACTACATCAACCCCCTCTACGAGAACGGCGTGCGCATTGATACGCCCCGCGCCAAGATCGACTGCAACGAGAACGAGAGCGAGCGCATGACCAATACCGACGTGCTGGAGTTCACGATCAAGCCCGTGCGCGGGCTGATCATCAAGAGTCAGAACTCCTATATGGTCTACCAGCGTCACGACTACCAGTTCTGGCCCAGCTATCTGCCGAAGCGCACCGAGGGTGAAGGGGCCGATGCCTACCGTTACGAGGGCGACGCACGCCGCCTGACTTCGGAAAATACGGTCTCCTATTCGAAGAAATTCGCCTCGGGGCACTATTTCGATGCGATGGCGGGCTTCTCGGCCACGCACGAAACGGCCAACTTTTTCTCGCTGAAGGCCGAAGGGTTGCTCACCGACGACCTGAAGTGGAACAACATGAACAGCATCGGCAGCAAGGAGAACTACAACGCTTCGACCAGCTCGAACAAAGTCGTGCGCGAGTCGGTGCTCATGCGCCTGAACTACAACTACAAGAGCCGCTACTACTTCACCTTCACGGGGCGTTACGACGGGTCGTCGAACTTCGCCGAGAACAACAAATGGGGTTTCTTCCCTTCGGCGGCCGTCAAGTGGAACGCCAAGAACGAGAATTTCCTCAAGCAGGTGCGCTGGCTCGATGAACTGTCGCTGCGCCTGAGCGCCGGACGCACGGGTAACGACGCCATCGCGACCTACCGTTCGCTCGAAGCCTACGGCACGACCACCAACGGTTATCTGTTCGGCGGCACGCAGTCGGCGTCGTTCTTCCCTTCGCGTGTGGCCAATCCCAACCTGACGTGGGAGAAAACCACGCTCTACAATGCGGGTCTCGATTTTTCGGCCTTCGACGGCCGCCTGAACATCACCGTCGACGGCTACTATTCGACCACCCGCGACCTGCTGCTTTCCTTGCAGACGATCCATACGACGGGTTACACGAGCCGTTTCACGAACCTGGGCAAGACGTCGAACCGCGGCGTCGAGGTCTCGGTCGAGAGCCGCAACATCGTGAAGCCGAAATTCGGCTGGACGACGAGTTTCACCCTTTCGCACAACAAGCAGATGGTCGATGACATCGGCCACGAAGAGTACGTTTCGTGTCTCGAAAGCGGCGGCAATACCAACTACATGATGTATGGCTACAAGACGGGCTATCCGCTCAATGCACTTTGGGGATTCCAGTACGCCGGGGTCTGGAAGACGACCGACCAGTTCGAGCGCAATCGCTTTACCAAGAGTTATATATCCTCGTCGACGGGCAGCGACGCCCAGCTGATGCTGGGGTATCCCAAGTACGTCGATCAGAACCGCGACGGCATTCTGTCGGAGGAGGACCTGATCTATCTGGGCAACTCCGACCCCGTGCTTTACGGCGGTTTGCAGAACACCTTCAACATCGGCGGTCTGCGCATCGGATTCTACTTCTCCTATTCGCTGGGCGGCAAGATCTACAACTACTCCGAGCTTGCGATGGCCGGCGGTTACGCCACCAACCAGTACCGCTACATGCTCGACGCGTGGCATCCCGTGCGCAACCCGGATTCCGACCTGCCCCGTGCGGGAACCGACGACCGACTGGTTCCCAGTTCGCTGCAGGTGCACGATGCCTCGTACCTGCGTCTGAAGAACGCCACGGTCTCCTATACGTTCGACCTGCGGAAGAAAACCCGCCTGCTGCGCGACATCACGCTGGCCGTCACGGGCGAGAACCTCTGGCTCTGGACCAAGTACAACGGTTTCGACCCCGACGTTTCGAGCGAGGGGACCAGTTCGACCCTGCGCCGCGTCGACATGGGCGCCTATCCCCGTTCGCGGATGTTCGTGTTCAGCATCCAGCTGCGTTATTAAATCCACCCGACAATTTCCGAAGAAGATGAAAAACTTCAATCAATTCATACTGACGCTCCTCGCGGCGGGACTGCTCGCCTCCTGTTCGCTGACGGAGGAGCCGACCTCGTTCGTCAACCGCAAATCGTTCTACAAGAACGAGTCGCAGTGCATTGCGGCGCTCAATTCGTGTTACATGCCTGCGAATGCGATCTATACGGCCAACTTCATGCTGGTCACTGAGGCCTGCACCGACATCTGGTACTCCTCCTCGACGACCGTCGACGCCTGCCTCGACGTGACTCCCGCCAAGCCGCAATACGGCAAGAACGTCTGGACGCAGGGTTACAAAGGCGTCATGTACTGCAACGAGTGCGTCGAGTGCATCTCGTCCGCCGACCTGGCCGACGGGGTGAAGATGCCTCTGGCGGCCGAAGCCCGCGTGATGCGCGCGTTTTACTACTATGTGCTGACCTGCATGTTCGGCGACGTGCCGTTCTACACCACGATGGTCGACACCGACCAGCGGCTGGCCGAAATCCGCCGCCTGCCCCGAACCCCGGCCCATGAAATCCGCCAGGAGCTGTACGATGACCTGGAGCGGAACGCACTGCCGTGGTTCACCGCCGAGAACGGGCGCAAGTGCCGCGCCTCGGAGGCCGTCGACAACCGTTCGGGCTATGCGCTGGCGCTGATGCTGATGGCAAAGTTCGCCATGTGGAACGAGGACTGGAACGGGGCGCTGGTCCCCCTGCAAGCCCTTGAGGAGCTTTACGGCGACTTCAACGAAGGCAACTATCCGCTGGCCGAGACCCAGTGGCGCTACAAGAACCCTGCGGAGTCCATCTTCGAGATCCAGCACGCCTGGTCGCTCACCGGCACGCAGTACAACGGCAACGTGGCGGCGATCATGATGCCCACGCACAACGGAGACGGGGTCTTCGACGGCGTACCCCTGAAGGGTTACGGCACGTCGATGCCCGGCTGGTCGTCGCTGCGGGCCAACAACCGCTATGCGATCTTCCGCCCCGCGACGGGCAATACGCAGACCGAGAATGCGGCCTACGTCGACGCGCTGTTCAACCCCCTGCCCCTGACCTACGACACCTACGACGCGACGCTGAACCGCTATACGGTGAAGATCGACCGCGAGGCGCTGGCCGCCGGGGAGATCCGCGGGCAGAAGATCGACCGCCGCGTGCAGTACTTCCTCGGCCTGGGCGACCTGGAGGCGGGCGAGACCTTCAAGATCACGCACAACTACGGAGTGCCCTGGCCCGGTCCGAAATTCTGGTGTCCGGACATCGAGCAGAACTACGATTCGAACAACTACCGCATTTTCCGCTATGCCGACGCCATTCTGATGATGGCCGAATGTTACTGCAACCTGGAGAACGCCGAGGAGACGATGCGTTACCTGAACATGGTCCGCCAGCGTGCGGGCGTCGATCCCGTCACCAACTTCACGGGCTTCGAGGACCTCACGCTGGCTGTCCGCTGCGAGCGCGCCCGGGAGCTGGGCGGCGAGTTTCAGCGCAAGTTCGACCTCGTGCGCTGGGGCATCTGGTACGACCAGACCTACGCCTATACCAACAACGCGACGCTCAAGGGCAAGATGCGCCCCTGCCACCGCTACTATCCCATTCCCGACGCGCAGTGCGCCCTTTCGGGCTACGTGCTGACCAACGACGAATACCTTGCCGACGGATTATAAAAACCAGAACCGATGAAACGAATCAACAACCTGATACTGGCGCTCGCGGGACTCTTCGCGGTCGCGTGCGCCGACACCTTCGAGGAGCGTTACGACCTGGCCGTCAATACGGACCGGTATTCGGTCACGGCCGAGGCCGGCAAACTCCCCGTCACGGTCTACTGCTCGGGGGCGTGGACCGCTCAACTCACCGCCGAGTCGGCGTGGGCGACGCTCGACCGCACGGCCGGCAGCGGCATCACGACCATCCGCCTCAATTACGCCGACAACCCCGGACTGACCCGTTCGGTCGGGGTCGTGCTGCGCGGCTCGGGGCTTGAAAAGACCGTCACCGTGGTTCAGAAGGCGGGAATCACCGCCCCCGAACTGATCTTCCTTTCGAAGGACCTCGCCTTCGCCAACGGCGCCTACAAGGGCACGGCGGCTTTCGAAACCAACCTGCCCGACGAGCTTCTCCGCGATGTCGTGCCCGCGGTGACCTATGCCGCGGAGGGCGACGCGTGGATTTCCGATGTCGTCTACCATGCCGACGACGCGGAGGCGGGCGAGACCGAAATTCCGCTGGCCCGCCGGGGGCTGATCACCTTCGCCACGGCTGCCAACGCCACGGGAGAACCCCGCACGGCGACGGTCGGCTTCTCGGTGACGGATGCCGACGGCAATGTTTTCGGCGACTCGTTCACCGTGACGCAGAGCGCCGACGAGGCCCGCATCACGCTCGCCGACGACGTGGCTCCCATCGAGGGCGGCCGGCGCGCCGTGGCCTTCTCGACCAATCTCGGGGCGCTGCTTGCGGAGATGAAGGTCGAAGTCACGTACGCCGATCCGGCTGTCGCGGACTTTATCTCCGATGTCGAACTCGGCGCCGGGGAGCTGACCTACGCGATTACGGCGAACGAGGGCGTGGAGAAGCGTTATGCGACGATCACGGTCTCCTGCGCCGACCTTGCGGGCGGTGTGGTTTCAGCCTCTTCGAACATCACGCAGCGGGTGACGGCCCAGCCGCGCGAAGTGTCGTCCGCCGATCTGCGGGCGCTCTTCACGGCCGAGGACAAATCCTACGCCAGCGACGAGGACCATATCGACTACCTGCTGTGCCGCGTCATCGGCGACGCCGGGAACCCGAACATGGATCAGAACCTCAATACGGGTCCCAACAGCATCACCACCGACGAGAACGACTGTACGAACTACGTGCAGAGCCTGGACGGCCGCTACGGCTTCCGCCTGAAGTTCGCCGCCCCGGCCGACAACGTCTGCCTGCGCGGGGAGCAGGTGAAGATTCTGCTCGACGGCGTGACCCTTTCGCGCGAAAGCGACCCGATGCGCTACACGCTGCGCGGCCTGAAGGCCGGGAACATCGAAAAGGCGGCTGAAGCCTCCGCCTTGGAGCCCAAGGCGCGGACCATCGCGACGCTCACCGACGACGACATCTACACCTACTGCGCGCTTTCGGGGCTGGAGTTCTCCGTCAAGGAGGGCGCCTATACCAATGTCCGCGAGTACGACGCCATCGGCAATCCCTGCAATGCGAACCTCTCGTTCGCCGGCGGCACGCAGGCCCAGAAGGCCAAGGACGGCGCGGCCAATCTGCTCTACGACGGGGACAACGACGCGATCTACATGCTCGTGAACATGAACTGCGGCTGGCGCCGCACGGGACGGAGCGTGCCGCAGGGCGTCGGCACGGTCAGCGGCATCGTGGTCCACACGCCGATGGAACGCTGGGGCGGCAACGTGGGCCGTTATTCGATCCGGCCCTTCGACGAGGCGGACATCGACATCCCGCGCGCCGCGGCGTCGGCCTATGCGACGCTCGTCGAGTGGCGGCTGGACAAGGCCGTGATTTCGGTCGGCGCCTACAAGTGGAACGACAACGGAACCTACACGGTCGGCTCGGCGGCCAATTCGGCCACGCAGCTCGTCCAGAACCGGATGCACGCCACGACCGACAACACGGGCGGCGGGGCGCGGCTTTACAGCGAGAACCGCATGCTCAATCAGACGGTTACCGCCGACCGTTCGTACCCCATCGCCATCGTTCACGGCTACCGCGGACTGAACGTCTCGAACTACGTGCCGGGCGACGGCACGACGATGGGCATGTCGAAATACACGATGCTGGGTTTCCTCGGCAACGTTGCCGGCTGGTACGAGTGGAACGGCGATACATGGACCGGTAAGACCAACGGCATCGTGATGGAGTTCTCGACGGCGGGCGTCGGCGGCTCGGCCGCTGCGGTCAGCTTCTCGACCGCCGCGGGCAAGCACAGCACCAACGAAGCCGCCTGCTCGTGGACCAACGCCAGCTCATACCCCGTTTACTGGAAGGTGGAGTACGCCACCTCGGCCGACGGGGCGACGTGGAGCGACTACACCGAAGCCGTCAACGCCGCCACCGGGGAGCGCGGTTTCGAGATGCGTTCGCTGCCGTGGTGCATCAACAACAGCTCGACGCGCACGTCGGTCTTTGACACGGCCAACCGGTCGGGCGTCTACACCCAGTCCGACTTCGGTTTCGGTCTGGTGCCCTACCGCTTCGTGCTGCCCGCCGAGGTGCTCGGCAAGGCGAAGGTGCGGGTGCGCATCAGCCCTTCGTCCGACGTCATCGCGACGTGGAATCCCGGCATCGACGGCTATGCTCTGGGCCAGACGCACCGCAACCTGCGCATAGCGCGGACCTATCCGTTCGACATCGCCAACGGCGTCTATGTCGAGGACCTTTCGATCCAATACAAATAGTGCCGAACCATGAAACACCTGCTGAAATACCTGCTCGCCGCCGCGGCCCTTCTCCTTTGGGGACAGGCTGCGGCCGCCGGGCCGTTCGGACAGCTCCGCGGGCTGTGCGAACCCGGAAAGTCGGTCTTGCTGACCGCCCCGACGGTGGTCGAAGGCATCGTCGTCAGCGATTACCGCAGCCCCAACATGGAGCTGAATCCCAACCTGAACTACTATTCGGTCGATCTGGAGGAGAACGACCGCACGGTCTATGTCGAGGCCGCCGACGGCAGCTGCGGCATCCGCCTGCGTTTCGACGAGGCGAGTGAAAACCGGCTCGCCCGTTACGACCGCGTGCGCCTCGATCTCAACGGCTGCCGTCTCACGCGCACGGCCGCGCCCGACTGCATGACGCTGACGGGCGTGCAGGCGCTCAACGTCCTCTCGGTCGCGCCCGGCACGGCCGCGGATCTTCCCGTGAAGGAGCGGAGCGTCGCGACGCTCACCGACGACGACCTCTATACCTTCGTGACGCTGCGCGATGCGGAGTTCGTCTTCAAGGAGGGTTCCTACACCAACATCTGGGAGCCTTACGCCCAATCCTGCGGTGAACTCCACCACTACAAATACGACATCAACAACCGTATGGACGGCTGGGCGTCGCTCGTCCGCGACTCGGAAGGCGGTGCGATCTACATGCTGGTCAACACCCTTTGTGCATGGCGCCGCGCCGGCAAACTCCTGCCGCAGGGCATGGGGCCGCTCTCGGGCGTGGTGGTCCATACGCCGATGCGCCGTTACGGCGGCGACATGGGGCGCTACTCGATCCGCCCGCTCGACGAGGGCGGCATCGGCGTCAGCCGCAAGCGCAACTCCCCGTGGAAACGTCTCACGGGGTGGCTGCTCGACGGTTCGGCTGGCGCGTCGCTCGAATTCGAACTGCTCGGCTACCAAAACCTCGGAACCGAAGGCCGGAAGGGTGACCGGGTGCTCAACGACGCCGGAAGTTCGCGCGGTTATCTTTGGACCGACTGCGGCGCTTTCGTGCACGTCGACGGCGACTACAACGCCCTCGGGACGCAGAACAAGGGATGGGTCGGCAACGGTGCGGTGGTCTTCAAGGCTCCCGTGCCCGACTGGTACAAGTGGGACAACATGGGGCGCATGGTCGGTTCGAACGCCTTCTACATCGCCTTCTCGACCAAAAAAGCCCGCGGCACGGCCCTGCAACTCGCCTTCGAGTGGGGCGCAGGCAACCAGGACGGCAACTTCTCGTGGAGTTTCCCGCTGGAGTGGAAGGCCGAATATGCGGTCGACGGCGGCGAGTTCCAGCCCCTTCGTGACGCCGCCACGGGCCGTGAGACCTTCGTGCTGCGTTCGCTGCCCTGGTGGGACAAGGTGATCGACGGCTCGGGCCATGCCGACCGCCTGCGCACGCCCTACGACTGCGGCATGGGTCTCCAGCAGCGCATTTTCCGTCTGCCCGCCGAGGCCTTCGGCCGTGAAGAGGTCGTCGTGCGCCTCTCGCCCGCCTCGGGCCTGTTGTCGCAGATTCGCGGCAATCCCTCCGCCGACGTGCTGATCCCGACCTCGGTGGTCCGTAAAAACAGCAAACAAACCACCGTCATCCGCTTCGGCACGATCACGGTCGATTACAAATAACCCCAAAACAGAACCTGAACATGAAATCCTGCAAGATATTACGCTACGGCGCGGTGTGCGGCCTGGCGGCCCTGGCGGCCGTCGGCTGCTCGGTCGATGACGCCGAAACCATCCGCGTGCGCGAACTCACGGCCGCCGAGCACGAACTTTTCGTTCCGGCGTCGGGCGGAACCGCCCAGATACAGCTTTATTCCAACGGCCGGGTCCGGGTCGAGGCGCTCAGCGACATCGGAGGCTGGGCTTCGGTCGACCGGTCGGAATTCGACGGCGACCGGATGGTTTCGGTCACCTTTACGGAGAACGATTCGTTCCGCCGCATGGCCAAGCTGCGCTTCGTGCTCGACGGCGGCACACGGGCCGACACGGTCTGCATCAAGCAGTACGGCGTGGTTCCGTCGCTCGAATGTCCGGCTCCCTACAAGGCGATCCGCGGCAGCGTCGAGACCTTCACCCAGTTCGAGATCGACACCAACATCCCGCTCGGGGACTTCGCTGTCGCGACTGCCTACGTCGGTCCGACCAGAGACTGGATTCGCAGCGTGCAGCCCGAGCAGGGCATGCTGGTCGTCGACACGAAACCCAACCCGGGCGAAGACGTCTGCAAGGCGGTCGTCAACCTGAGCTACGTCGACGGCTGGGAGGAGACCTTCTCGGCCAACCTCTACATCACGCAGGCCGACAAGGACGACGAGTTCGGCCGCGAGGTGTCGTTCGCCGACGTGCGGGCGCTGGCGACGGCCGAAGGCACGGCCGTCGACGAGGATATTCTGATCGAAGGCATCGTCGTCAGCGACTTCCACAGCAAGAACATGGAGGCCAACCCCAGCGTTTCGTACGACAAGGTCGACGTGACGGTCAACGACTGCACGGCCTACCTCGAAAGCCCCGACGGCCGCTACGGCTTCCGCCTGCGCTTCGACACGCCGGAGGACAACGTGCTGGCGCGCGGCACGCGCCTCTCGCTCTCGCTCAGCGGCACGGTCCTCACGCGCGAGGAGAATCCCGAGCGCTACACGATCAGCAGCCTGGTCGGCGAAAACATGGTCGAAAGCGCTGCCGGAGAGGCGATTCCCGTCAAGCAGCGTCGGATTTCGGAACTGACCGACGACGACGTCTACACCTTCGTCTCGCTCGAAAACACCGAATTTCTGTTCAAGGAGGGCAGCTATGCCAACGTTTACGAAAATTACAGCCTTTCGTCCGATGTCAACGCCTCGCAGACGGGCAACAACAACCGCATGGACGGCTGGGCGTCGCTGCTGATGGACGACGCGGGAAATTCGATCTACGCACCGGTCAACATGCTCTGCCTCTGGCGGCGTTCGGGCCAGGGCGTCCCGCAGGGGACGGGCACGACCCACGGCATCGTGGTGCACAACGAATTGCCGCGCTACGGCAACGTGGGGCGCTACCAGATCCGCGTGCTCGACGAGTCGGGCTTCGGCATGGAATGGGCCGGGGAGTCGGCCTATACGGAGTTTGCCGAATGGGACGGCAACCCTCACAAATACTCGTTCGGGACCTATGCCAAGTTCAACAGCCGGTATGCCTATAACCGGCTGGAGTCGATCACGCCGTCGGACGACATCTCGTCGGGCAAGACCGTGCCGAATGCCGAACTGTTCTGCGAAAACCACGTCGAAACCACTGCTGCCGAAGCCTGGCCCATTGCAGGAACGGGCAATTACAACAATCCGGAGGTCGGTTCGCTCGGAACGTCGCTCACCTGCAAAGCCTATTTCGTCAAGGCCGGCGTGAAGGGCTGGTATCGCTGGGAAGGGAACGAAGTGGTGGGTTACAACGGCCTGCGCATGGAGTTTTCGACCGCCTCGCTCAACGGCTCGCACATGCTCCTCGGCTTCTCGTTCGCCGCGGGGACCATTTCGGCCACCACCTCGAAAACCTATCCGGCGCACTGGTGCGTGGAGTATTCCGTCGACGGGGGACAGAGCTATACGCTCTGCCCGAGCGCCGCCACGGGCGCCGACTACGTGCACCTGCGTTCGCTGCCGTGGTGGGACGCTTCGCTGGCCGGAAACCGCTACAACACCTGTTCCTCGGCGGGTATCGGACTGACCGACCATCTCTTCCGCCTCCCCGCGGAGGTCTTCGGCCGGGAGCGGGTGATGGTCCGCATACGCCCCTACGACAAGGTGATGACCGTGCTGCCGCTCGTCTGGAACGGCGACACGGAAACCGCCGAGATCAGCGCCGCCACGACCTACGACAACCAATTGCGGTGGGGCGTCATCACCCTGCGTTACCGGTAGCGCCATGCTTGCGATCCGTCATACGGTATGTGTCCTGCTCGTCCTTCCGCTGCTCCTCGGGGGCTGCGGCGGGGACGGTGCGGACGACGGGGACAAACCCCGTCCGCCTGCGGGCGGCGGGGTGATCCTGCGGCTGAAGGTGGCTGCCGGGGAGTCCGGAATGCGTTGGGACTGGTCCGGGGAGCCGCGTGCATTGGTCAACGGCGTGGCCCGCACGGTGGGCTTCGACGCCGACGGAGTGCCGGTCGTGGGCGCCGATGTCTCTGCGGACGGTCTTTATACGGTTCATTTCCCGGCCGATGCTTACAGCCGCGCGAAGCGGGCCTTCGTGCTGCCTCCCGCGCAGTTTCCGGTTTCGGGCGGCAGCCTGCAGGCCGCCGCATGCCCGATGTACGGCACGGTCCGGACCACGGGCGATGCGGCCGACGTGACGCTCTCGCCGCTGTGCGGCGTCGTGCGGATTCCGCTCGCGGGCGATGCGCACATCGCTTCGGTTCGCGTCGAGGATCGCTCCGGAGGGGCCGTTTCAGGCCTGTTTCCGTTCGATCCGGCGACGCCGGAGATTGTCCGGAACGGCAATTTCGGGAACCTGCCGTGGGTGGTGCTCGACTGTGCCGGGACGGGCGGCGGGGTTCGGCCCGCGGCCTCCGGAACGGAGTTCTGCGTGGCGGTTCCCGCAGGCGATTACGCGTCGGGCCTCTCCGTCCGCGTCACCGACTGCGCCCACCGCTCGGCGACCTGGGACATTCCCGGTCCGTGCGCCGTCGCGGCGGGCGGGGTGAAGACCCTTGCGCCGCTGAATTACGCTCCCGGCGAAGACCTGCTCTTCGCCGAGCATTTCGACAACTGCGTCTGGGGGTGCGACTATGCTGCGGAAACGGGCGGTTACGGTGTCGGGGCCGGCAGTTCCGTGCCGTCGCCGGCCACATCGGCGGGGACCGAGGCGGCCTATGTCGCCAAAGGGGCCGGAACGCCCGGCAGCGCGCTTTTCGAGACCTCGGACTATAACTCCGCGCCTGCCGCAAGCGCGACGCTCGCCGTGCGCCGCGACTACCTGCGCAACCGCGGACTCTACGACTGGCAGCGGCTCTTCTACGCCGCGGAATATCGCGGCTGCCTGTGCGGTGGCGACGTCGGCGGTTACGGCAACCGGGGCATTCTGGTGACGCCCCGCATGGCCGCCGCCGGCGAACCGTGCTGCGCCGAACTGTCGTTCCGCATCTGCCTCGAACGGGGCATGGAGAGCGATGTGGCCTGCATGGCCGAGTCGGGCGTGCTGCTGGGGTGCGAGGTCGACGGCATGCCGGTCGATGTCGATGTCGCGACGGGGACCGACATTTCGCAGTCGGTGCAGGGCGTCACCCGTACGGCCGTCCTGCTGCGCGCCGCGAAGCTGACGTCCGGCGTGTGGCACCAGGTGCGGATGTCGTTCGGGGCCGTGGCTGCCGGAAGTGCGTTCCGCTTCATGCCCACGGTGATCCGCGACGTCAAAAACTGCTTCTGGATCGACGACGTGGAGGTTCGCCGCACGGGCCGCTACGCCCATGCGGGCGATTGCGTCACGGTCGAACCCACGACCGAACGCGCCGCCGCGGGTGAAGATGTCTCGCGCCTGCGTCTGCGTCCGAGCGCCGTGCTCTCGATGGCCAACGAGACGACCTACACCGTCACGCCGGGTTACGGCATGACGTGGATCTGCCCCAGCCTCTCGTCCGACGAGTCGGTCTGGACGCGGGACATCGCCTTCGCCGAAAAGCAGCTCGCCGCCAACGGCTGCAAGGTGTGGTGCATCCACCTGCCCTACGGATCGACGACCGCCGCGCGCAACCGCGATCTCTGCGCCGCGGGCGCCGATCGTGCCGCCTCGGTGGCCTTCTTCACGCGGGCGATCCGCGCCGTCGCACCCCTGAAGCCGAAAAACGTGCTGGTTCACTGCAACCAGACCCTCGCCTTCGGCGACGGCAGTTCGGCCGCGAGCCTCGCGCTGTCGCTGCACGAGTTGCAGACGGTCGCCGACGAGATCGGGGCGCACGTCTGTGTCGAGAACATGTCCTACGGCGTGGGCGCCGATGCCGCGGTGCTCGCCGCGGCCGTCGACGAGGCCAATGCGCTGGGCAGCCACCGGTACGAAGTCCGCATCGCTTTCGACACGGGCCACGCCAACCTCTATCTCACGCGCGAACAGCCCGGAAAGACCGTCGTCGACTGGCTCCGTACCGCCGGTGCGCGCATCGGCCAGCTGCACATTCACGGCAACCGCGGCTGGAACGGACGGATCAACGACGACCACCTGATGCCGGGCTACGCCGGGCGGCTGGGCTATGCCGACGCCATCGGGCGGGCGGGGCTGTGGGGCGAGTTCTACCATACGCTGCTTGCCGAATGCCGCTACCGGGGTCCCTTCACCTACGAGATTTCCACCCGCACGTTCGGCACGGTCGCGGGGGAGGAGCGCAGCGACAACGTTTCGGCTCCGTGGACCATTGCGCATAACTACGACACTTACCTGTATCCCGCCTTCCGGGAGTACGCCAACCGAAAATGAACGCCATGAAAAAACTGATTTGTCTGCTGCTGATGCTCTGTGCGGGCACGGCGGCCTTCGCGTGGGGCGGGCGTGAACACCGCCTGATCGCCTATATCGCCGAAGCGCACCTCACGCCCCGCACCCGGCAGGTGCTCGATCGTTACCTCGATCAGTCGATCGTCGAGTATTCGACCTGGATGGACCGCTACCGCACGGCCCCCGGTTACGAGATCACGACCTACTGGCACATGGTCACCATCGACAAGGACGGCAGCGTGCCGCCCGAACCCCTGCGTCCCAACGGCGACGGCGACGCCGTGCGCCAGCTCACGCGCGCCATCGAACGGCTGCGCAGCTACCGTGAACTCTCCGATTCGACGGTCAACGTCAATCTCAAGTACGTCATCCACCTCGTGGGCGAGATGCACTGCCCGGGGCACATCTATTTCGCCGATCTGCCGGGCGGCATGGACGCCCCGCGGCACTACGACTTCTTTCTCCTGAAATACAAGGGTAAGGAGGTGACCTACCACTGGGTTTGGGACGGTTCGGTTTCGCGCCAGTATCCCGACTGGACCGAGGAGGATTTCCGCCGCGAACTGGACAAGTGGCCCGCCGAAAAGCAGCGTGCCGTGGGCGAGGGCACACCTGCGGACTGGGCGCTGGAGTGCGCCCGCAGCTGCCGCGTGGTTTACGACTGGGCCAAGCCCGGCGACGACATCGACGAGGGTTTTCTGCGGGAACACGGCGCCCTGCCCGTCGACCAGGCCCTGCGCGGGGCCTACCGGCTGGCGCGCGTCCTCAACGATTTGTTCGACAACTAAAACCTACCGATTATGAAACATACGATCCGAACGGCAATGGCCGCCCTGCTCTGCCTTGCCGCCGTCGCGGGCGTGCGGGCCGACGATTTCGCGGCGCTGCGGGCCGAGGCTGCGGGCCGCACGGTGCGGCTGGCTCCCGGTACGCAGCTCGAAGCCCTTGTCGTCAGCGACTACCGCTCGCAGAACATGGAGCTCAACCCCAATGTCTCCTGGGACAAGGTGGATCTCGGCGAGAATCTCCGCACGGCTTATGTCGAAAGCCCGGACGGCCGTTACGGCTTCAGGCTGCGTTTCGCCGGCATCTACGAAAACCGCCTCGAACGGGGCGACCGCGTGCGGCTCGACCTGGGCGGCTGTTCGCTGACCGGGGAGACGGACCCCGAACGCTACACGGTCGACGGTCTGTGCACCGCGAACGTCGAGGTGCTCGAACGCGGCGTCGCACTGCCCGCGAAGGAGCGGCGCATCGCCGACCTGAAGGACGAGGACCTCTATACCTATGTGACGCTTGCCGGAACGGAGTTTTTGAGCAAGCAGGGATGCTATGCGAACGTATTCGAATCGTGCGTCCAGCGGTCGCGGCTCAACGCTTTCGATCAGCCGTCGCGCCGCACCGACGGGTGGGCGTCGCTGCTCAAGGATGCCGACAACGGTTCGATTTACATGCTCGTCAATACCAAATGCGCGTGGCGGCGCGACGGCCGCGGCGTTCCGCACGGCGTCGGAGCCGTCTCGGGCGTCTTGGTCCATACTCCGATGCGTCGTTACGGAGGCGACATGGGACGTTATGCGATCCGTCCGCTCGACGAGCGCGACATCGCCATTCCGCGCGATACGGCCTCCTCCTATGTCGTGGTAGCCGAGTGGAACTGGGACCGCAATTACGACGGCGCCATCCGCTTCGAGAAGCAGGGCTACACGCCCCGCTCCCCGAAGTCGGGCGTCGCGGGCGACCGTGTCCTTCCCGACGCGGGCGAGGGGTTTCTCTCGACGACCTCCGGGGCCAGGATGCGGCTCGATACGGAGTACGACACGCGCTATGCGCAGGACGGCGACGGCAAGGCCATGCGCGTCAACGCCGCCCTGCGGCTCGATTCCGACACCCGCGACTGGTTCCGGTTCGACAACCGCGGCCGCATGAGCGGTGCGGAAGCCATCGTCGTCGAGACTTCGACCGAAGGCGTCGAGGGGCGCGGCCTCTCGTTCGATTTCTCGTTCCTTGCGGGCAACCACGACATCAACCGTTCGTGGGGTTATCCCGTGGAGTGGAAGGTCGAATATTCGGCCGACGGGCTGCCGTTCATAGATGCCGGACGTATTTTCGTACTGCGGCCGGTCGTTTACAACGACGCCGTGATCAAAGACCTCGGCCTGCGCCGCCTTTCGTACGACGCCGCGTTGGGATTCACCGAGTACAGCGTGCCGCTTCCGGTTTCGCTGCTCGGGCACAAACGGCTCACCGTGCGGTTGACGCCCGCTTCGGCCGTTATGGCCACGATTCCCGAGAATCCGGCCGACGACTCGGCCGGCGGGGTCGTCACGGCCGATTTCCGCCAGCCCTTCGTGCTGCGGCTGGGGCGGGTGGCCGTCCGGGCGCTCCGATGACGAAAAAGCCCGCTGCGTGAGCAGCGGGCTTTTTTTATGAACGGGGCTTTACAGCGCTTCGGCGACGACGTAGGTGCTGCCGCCGATAAAGATCATGTCCTCGGGGGCGGCCAGCTCTTTGGCCCGGGCCACGGCGGCCGTCACCTCTTCCACCGCCTCGCCGCGGAGTCCGTAGATTGCGGCTTTCGCGGTCAGTTCGGCGGCCGGGAGGGCGCGCTCGGAGTGGGCCTGCGTGAAGATGTAGTGGGCGTCGCGCGGCAACAGGGGCAGGATGTGCGCCAGATCCTTGTCGCGTACGAAGCCGATCACGCAGTAGAGTTCCCGGTGGGGCGTGGCTTTCAGCTGGTCGGCGACGTAGGCGATGCCGTGGGCGTTGTGGCCCGTGTCGCAGACCGTGAGCGGCGATTCAGCCAGCGTCTGCCAGCGTCCCATCAGGGCCGTGTTGGCCGCGGCGCAGCGCATGCCTTCGAGATAGGCGCGGCGCGAAATGGTGAGCGGCGTCTCTTCGTGCAGGAAGTCGACCGCCGCCGAGGCGGTCACGATGTTGCGGCTCTGGTAGTTGCCCTGCAGGTCGAGCGACACGTCGAACGCCCTTCCGTCGCGCGAGCGGTGGAGTCGGAAACTCTGGCCCGTGCCCTTCATGTGGTGTTCCTCGCACGAGAATTCCTGTTCGGCGTAGATCACCCGTGACTTGTTGGCCGCGGCGGCCTGTTCGATAACCCCGTTGTAACGCGCGTCGGCCTCGCCGATGATCACCGGGATGCTTTTTTTGATGATTCCGGCCTTTTCCGCGGCGATCTTCGGCAGCGTGTCGCCCAGCAGGGAGGTGTGTTCCAGTCCGATGTTGGTGATGACGCTCAATATCGGCACGATGATGTTCGTGGCGTCGAGCCGTCCCCCGAGTCCCGTTTCGATCACCGCCACCTCGACGTCGCTTTGGGCGAAGTAGTCGAAGGCCATTGCGGCGGTCATCTCGAAGAACGACAGTTCCAGTTCGACCATCTTGTCGTGGTGCTTGTCCACGAAGTTCACCACCTTCTGCTTGGGGATCATCTCGCCGTCGACGCGGATGCGTTCGCGGAAATCCTGCAGGTGGGGCGAGGTGAACAGTCCCGTGCGGTATCCGGCCTGCTGGAGCACCGAGGCGATGATGTGCGCCACGGAGCCTTTGCCGTTGGTTCCGGCGACGTGGATCGTGAAGAAGTTGCGCTGGGGGTTTCCGATGTGGCGGCAGAATGCGGTGATGCGCTCCAATCCCGGTTTGTAAGCCGTCGCGCCCTGGGTTTCGAAGACGGGAAGCGACTGAAAGAGGAATTCGAGTGTCTGGGTGTAATTCATATCAGCAAGGGGTTTATTTGACGAGGTGGTTCCTGCGTTTGTAGCGGTAGGCCACGTAGTAGAGCACCGACAGCAGCAGGATGTATTCGGAGATGCGGGCCAGGCAGTCGCCGTAGCGGGTGTAGAAGGTGAGTTCCGAGTTGAGCGGGACCTCGGCGGTGATCACGCCGCGCTGCTCCCAGCCGAGCGTCTGGCCCACGTCGCCGCGGGCCGAGATGAAGCCCGATTTCCCGGTGTTGGCCGAGCGGGCGATGGCGCGGCGGTGTTCGACGGCCCGCAGGCGCGAGATCGAGAACAGGTGTTTGTAACCGGGCGTGTCGCCCCACCAGCCGTCGTTCGAAATGATGGCCATGAACTGCGCGCCGCGGCGCACGAATCCGCCGTAGAAGTCGCCGTAAAGCCCTTCGTAGCAGATCGCCGGTCCGGTTTTGACGCCGTTGTGCTCGAAAGCCGTGCCGTGCAGGCCCTTGCCTATCTGTCCGACCGTGCCGCCCAGGTCGATGACCAGGAATTTCATCGCGTCGAAGACCCACGTCGGGGTGTTTTCGACGCCGATCACCAGCCGGCCTTTGTGGTGCAGCTGCATGCGGCCCGCGGAGTCCAGCCCCACGGCCGTGTTGAAGCGGTCGTAATAGCCGTCGCCGAAGCGTTCCGGGCGGGCCGTCTCGGTCTGCGCCCCGGCCGGGTAGCGGCGAATGGTGCCGGCTCCGGTGATGAGCAGGGCTTCGGGATGCCGGCTGCGGAGCGAGTCGGTCAGCTCCTGCCAGAATGCGCCCGGTTCGCCCGCCGAATAGAAATCGCTCAATCCGGGTTCCAGGTAGTCGCCCGGCACTGCGGTCTCGGGCAGCAGGATGAACTGCGCGCCGGCGGGGACCTCCGCCATGAGGTCCGCGATGTTGCGCTCCTGCCGCTGGGTGTCGCCGTGGAATTTGTCGTAACAGTCCACGTTGGGCTGGATGACACTCACTCGTGCCGTCCCCTCGTCGGGCTGCTCCCAGCTCTGCCAGATGCACAGCGACGCGATCATCGGCAGTGCGACGGAGCAGGCTGCCGCCGCCCACCGGCGCGTGCTGCGGCTGGCTTGCAACGCTTCGAAAATCAGTATGTTGGAGAGCAACACCCACAGCGTGCCGCCGAAAACGCCCGTGTATTCGTACCACTGCACGGCCCAGACTTCGTGCGAGAAGCCGTTGCCCAGGATGAGCCACGGCCACGAGAAGTCGCCCACGGTGTACCAGTATTCCGTCGTGATCCACGCCGTGACGAGCGTGACGTAGGCCAACGCTTTGGGGGCTTTTTTCGAAACGGTGTGGAAGAGCATGAAGGCGATCATGTTCATCGTCGTCGAAGCGAGCGTGGCGGCCGGGGGGCCTACGGGCGTGGCGTACCAGATCCACCAGATCGTCAGGGCGTTCCACAGCACGAACGCGAGCGTCGCCCAGCCGAACATGCCCCACCACGAGCGACGCGTGTCGTCGTACGACGCGCTCACCCACAGCAGCGGGACGAACCCGATCAGGAGCGTCATGCCCGTCATGCCGAGCCACCCCGGCGAGAGCAGGATGGCCGATAGGATTACCGCCGCGAATCTACGAAACATGAAATGAGATTTTTACGACGGCAAAAGTAGTCAAATGGGCGCAGATTTCAAAATATTTCATACTTTTGTAACGAAACTAACCAATCTGTCATACTAATGAAGAAATTGCTCATTTTACTGGCTGCCCTTGGAGGCATTCTCCTGTTTTCCGGTTGCGAATCGAAAGGATGGAAGACGGTCGACGGCGTGATCGTCTTCGATACGCCCGCGCGCGAACCGGGCCAGAAATCGGTGCTGGGACTCAAAACCGCGCCGATGGAGACGGTCCGTGTGGGCTTCATCGGGCTGGGCATGCGCGGTCCCGGGGCTGTGGAACGCTTCACGCACCTCGACGGCGTCGAGATCAAAGCCCTGTGCGACCTTTATCCCGAGCGCGTGGACAGCGCGCAGGCGATTCTCGTGCGCCGCGGATTTCCCGAGGCGGCTCCGTACAGCGGCGAGGAGGGCTGGAAACAGCTTTGCGAGCGTGACGACATCGACCTGGTGTACATCGTGACCCCGTGGCAGCTGCACGTCCCGATGGCCGTTTACGCCATGGAGCACGGCAAGCACGTCGCTGTCGAAGTTCCCGCCGCCACGTCGCTTGAAGAGTGCTGGCAACTGGTGAACACCGCCGAGAAGACGCAGCGGCACTGCATGATGCTCGAAAACTGCGTTTACGATTTCTTCGAGCTGACGACGCTCAACATGGCCCGGCAGGGACTGTTCGGGGACATTCTCCATGTCGAAGGTGCGTATATCCACGACCTCGACGCTTTCTGGGACTACTATCAGGACAGCTGGCGTCTGAAATTCAACCGGGATCACCGCGGCGACGTCTACGCCACGCACGGCCTCGGTCCCGCCTGCCAGCTGCTCGACATCCACCGCGGCGACAAGATGAACTGCCTGGTGGCGATGGACACCCGCTCGGTCAACGGGCTGAAACTCGCCCGCGAGAAGCTGGGCGCTGAAGAATTCGCCAACGCCGACCATACGACGACGCTGATCAAGACCGAGAAGGGCCGCACGATCCTGCTCGAACACAATGTCTACACGCCCCGTCCGTACAGCCGCATGTACCAGCTGACCGGCACGAAGGGATTCGCCAACAAATACCCCGTTCAGGGCTATGCCTTCAACCCCGACCAGCTTGCGGATTCGGGCGTGCCCGACCACGAGAACCTGAACGCCCACCGTTTCGTGTCGAAGGAGGTGCGTGAGGCGCTGATGGCGCGGTACAAGGACCCGATCGTCCTCGACATCGAGGCCAAGGCCCGCGAGGTCGGCGGTCACGGCGGCATGGACTTCATCATGGACTACCGGCTGGTCTACTGCCTGCAACATGGCCTGCCGCTGGATCAGGATGTCTACGATGCGGCCGAATGGTCGTGCATCGGCGCCCTTACGGCGATGTCGCTCGAACATAACAGCGTCCCGGTGGCCGTTCCCGACTTCACGCGCGGCGACTGGAACAAGACCGACGGTTACCGGCACGCGATGCTGGTGCAGTGATCCGGAGACCGTATGGACGAAAAGACGGCCCGGTCAACCGGGATTGACGCTGCGGGCGCAGGAATGTGAAAAGCGGCAGACCGAATCATCGGTTCGGTATTTGTAGGTAAACGAATATGCAGAAAAGAGTAAATATCATGTTTACAGGTATTTAATTCCCTGTTCTGCATCTGTTCCGAGCAATAAAATTGCAGAATCGGGCAGGATTAACGGTGAGTTTCGTTACTTATCCGTTACCTGCCTGAAATGCTTTGATTTACACTAAAGTGCTTGTTTTCAGCTTATTGTGTTGGATTTCCGCATAACAAATAACCTGACTTAACGTTTAACAAATCCACAAAGTTCAGGTTATCATGCAACGCAGCACTTTCAAAGTCTTTTTCTACGTGAAAAGGCAGTCGGAAAAACACGGTCAGGTTCCCGTCATGGGTCGTATCACGATTAATGGTACGATGTCGCAGTTCAGCTGCAAACTCACCGTTCGCTCCACCCTTTGGGATGCCAAGGCGAACAAGGCTTCCGGTAAGAGCCTCGAAGCTCAGCGTCTCAATGAAAAACTGGAAAATATCAAGACCAATATCGGCAAGCAGTACCAGCGGCTCTGCGACCGTGATTCGTATGTTACGGCCGAAAAAGTCCGCAACGCCTTCCTCGGTATGGGCGACGACTGCCGCCTGCTGTTGCAGACCTTCGACGAATACCTTGCAGGGTTCCTCAAACGTGTGGGCAAAGACCGCGCCTATTCGAGCTATGACAATTACCGCAAACGCCGTAACCGGCTTGCCTCTTTCCTCGAATACGAATACCGTGTAAAAGATATTCCTTTCAAAGAGCTGAAGCGGGATTTCATCGAAAAGTTTGTGGTCTACCTCTCCTCGGTACAAGGGATGCGTTCCGGGACGATCCATTCGACTATCAAGAAACTGAAGCTGATGACCTACACGGCGTATAAGAACGGCTGGATTCCCACCGATCCTTTCGCAGGTTTCTACGTCAGGCCGGAGTACTCGGAACGTCGCTACCTCTCGGCTTCGGAATTGCAGGCTGTCATGGATGTCAGGCTCCCCAACTATCGGACAGGCATCAACCGGGATGCCTTCGTCTTCTGCGCCTTCACGGGCCTGAGCCATGCGGACGTAGTAAAACTCACCCACGCGGACATCCATACGGACGATAACGGAGAGCGCTGGATTATCGACAGGCGCCAGAAAACAGGTACGCAGTTCCGGGTCAAACTTCTTCCCGTTGCCGAAATGCTCTACGAGCGTTATAAGGATATGCACCTCTCAGGCGACCGGGTCTTTCCGCTCAAAGGCACTTATAATACGCTGAACATGTCCTTGCGGCATGTTGCCAGACACGCCGGTCTGTCGTTCAACCCCACGATCCACCTCGCGCGGCACACCTTCGCCACGACGGTCACGCTCACGCAGGGCGTGCCTCTGGAAACGGTCTGCAAGATGCTGGGACATAAACGGATCACCACGACCCAAATCTATGCCAAAATCACCAATGACAAGATCGGACAGGATATGGCGGCATTAAGCGAGAAACTCAGCAGCGTCTTCAAGGTCGCACAGTAATGGCCTACGATCTTACAGCTAGTTCGATTTCCGATCTTGCTTCGTCAATGGCAGGGTAATTTTCGATGTAAGTTTTCCCACCGGCAGGGAATTAAACGCCGGAGATGAAAATACGCAAGGCCATGCGAATCGCCCAAAGGGCGAGCCTTGCGTATTTCCATCTCCGGCATTTTGCTGGTCGCATGTAGATTTGCAGCGTGATGTAATCACAGGTAATTTCGATATGGAGTCGCAGTGAACCGGGGCTTGTCGTAAGCTTTGAGGCTTGGCGGTAGATTTGGACTGCGACTCCATTAACCAGAGAGAATGGCTGTTTAGAATTGTAGGTTTGAAGACCTGGTACATGTGATAGCATACGACTCTCACAAAACTAACAAGTTATGCACTATTTGTATTATGTGGGTCTGGATGTGTCGAAAGAGACTTTCGATGCGTCTTTGGTCGCCTTCGAGGATGCAAACGAGATGGCTCACCGCAAATTCGCCAACTCCCGAAAAGGGATCTGCTCGTGTCTGCACTGGGTTGAGAAGCGGCATGGTATTCGGCTCGACGATGTGATTTTCTGCGCCGAGGATATGGGGAGCTACATATCCGAGATGGCGGTTTGTGCTTCCGACAGGACGCTGAATTTCAATTTTTCACTGATCTCGCCGTTGGTAATCAAGTATTCGATGGGTATTGCCCGTGGCAAAACAGACAGAGTGGATGCCCGGCGTATCGCCGAGTATGCGATCACTCACTATCGGAAGATAGCCCTTTATCTGCCGGCAGAGAAGGAACTGTGTCAGTTGCGCACATGGCTGATCTTAAGGGCTCATCTGGCAAAACAACGTGTAGCGAAACTGGTGTTGCTCGAAAAATTAGACTACAAAGAGAAATTCGCGGATGTATCTATTCAACGTTCCATGCTCCAGGAGGAGATCGCGTATGCAGAAACTCATATGAAAACCATCGAACGGGAAATGAAGGAACTGATAGCCGCCGACAGCAACATTTGCCGGAACTACAAGCTGCTGACCAGCATCAAAGGTGTAGGGCCGATCACGGCCATTGTGATGCTCTGTTCGACGCTTAATTTCACCAAAATCACAGACCACCGCAAGTTTGCCTGCTATTGCGGGCTGGCTCCGTTCGAACATAGCTCCGGCACAAGCGTTCGCGGGGGATGCCACACATCGAGCATGGCGAATCGAGACATTAAAGTACAACTGAACCGCAGTGCACTGATTGCCATCAGGTGTGATCCGCAACTAAAGGCATATTACGAACGCAAAGTGGCTGAAGGTAAACATAAATTCAGCGTCCTGAATGCTGTGAGGGCCAAAATCGCCGCCAGATGCTTTGCCGTCGTAAGGCGTGGAACACCATATGTAGCGTTGCAGATATAATCCGGCATACATATCTGCCATTCGATAAGATTTTGAGATCATTCAAAATCTCAAAATCTTATTGTCGGAACAGTCCGTCTAATTGGGGCCGAACCTACTCATAATTAATGTATTGTCATTTCCGTACTCCGCAAATTAACGATTCTGACTATGGGATGCAAGGCTATACAAGCGCTTCGCGGCCTTGCATCCCATAGCCAGAATCATTTTGCTAAACGCTACGACAAAAAATGACAATTTCCGGGCATGAAACTTTTTGCAGCTTTTATTTGGTTTTATCTTAGAATTCTACCGTCGGAAAAGGCGACATTCTGCGGCTCCTGACGATCCGGTTCTGATGTTCAGCCGCGAGCGGCCTGCCCGTTCGACGGCCCCTTCCGTCCTGCTATCTGCCGTCGAAATACCCCGCTTTTTCAAAACGGCCGTCTGTTGTTCTTCTTCTCGTGGAGATAATTCAACTCGTCGCTGTAAATGTCCATGACGAACCGCAGCATATTGTCGGCCAATGCCGTAAGCCTTGTCGTATCGTCTCCCAGCAGGTGGAGGATTGCCGACACTTTGCACTTGGTTTGGGTACTGACATAGATCGCAGAGCGATTACGGCAATCTACCGGAGCGAAGAAGGTGCGTTCGAAATCCGGCAGTATGATCTTTTTCCGTCGGAATCCAGCAGGCTCCTTTACAGTAGTCGTTTGGGTGTCGACATTTGTTTTTTCAGCAGTTGGTGCCGATGTGTTTCCCTCGGGAGCGTCCGTATTTTCCTCTTCCGGCTCGGGAATCCTACGGACGACTTTCGAGTCCAAAGGAGCTTGTCCGGCGATCATCTGACGCATCAACTCCTCATCGACTTCGATACGGGGATGCTTCGGAAGGTTTGTTGCAGGTTTGTCAGTTTCTTTTAATGAATCCATGGTACAATGTTTTTGAGATTGAATATTCGTTATACGGTCATAAAGCTCGTGTGTTTGGTTTTATGTTTTAAACCATTCAAAATACCGTTTTCTGTTTAATACAGTTTATATCGGGATAATGAACGGAATAAGAAAACTTGCCTTTCATGCTGCAAGATACAACCGACAGAAATACCTCGATTCCGATGTCCGCTCACGACCGCTCCAGTCCGTTCGGCGGGCTTTTTTTTCGTATGTCCCGTCCTGAAAAAGGTTTACAGAAAAGAGTAAATCTTATGCAGCAAACAACGAATTCAGACTTATCACGTCATTATTTACCGCGTCAGTTGCGTCATCTGATT
>ERZ834694.865-NODE-865-length-31529-cov-4.680117_pt1 | contig 31529 bp, 28 predicted proteins | sample MGYA00519691_ERZ834694 | MGnify/ENA primary metagenome ERZ834694 (study PRJEB31850, sample SAMEA3708758) | human gut metagenome | biome: human gut; feature: human-associated habitat; material: faeces | place: China | collected 2014 ... | reverse complement strand
CGTCACTTCGTGCCACCTCCCCTATATTTTGCTGTGCAAAACACAGAGGAGGAGGTTTAATACCCTCCTATCGCATTATTTATCGAATGAGACGGATCGTGTTTGTCCTTCTCCCTCGCCGTGTCCCGTAGCATTGCGGGGTGTCGTGTAAAAAAATATAGGGAAGAGACCGAAGAAACGGTAGTTCCTGAGGATAGGACGTGAAAAAGATGGCGTAAGATTTTTGACTGTAATGGTTAACCCCCTCGTCCAGCGGACACTCCCCCTATATTCCCTTACGGCAACACAGGGGGAGAGGGCTACAATGCATTTCGAACATCATTAAACTCCTTCCTTGCCGTGTCCAGTGGCATTGCGGGGTGTGGCGCAGCCATAGGGGAGGTGGCACGAAGTGACGGAGGGGTCGATATATAATCTTTGATTGAGGAGTTAGAGGTATAAAACGGGTAATCCCCATTAATTATCGACAGAGCCCTGATTGTTTTCGATCGTTTTTTTGTGTGGATATATGCCTCTGCCCCGTATTCCACAAGAAAATGGGATACAGGGGGCTGAGATGTGTATTTGGAGAATGAAATATTTTCTTTTATTCCCGTCTGTTGCAGCCGAAAGAGGCGGCATGGAATCCGGGATTCGGTTCACCGATCGGAGTTCTTACGTAGGTTTCGCACCAGATATTGCCAGAAAGAGGCGAAAGGGGATTCGGCCGATATTCCGGTGTATCGATGTGATTCGTAAAGTTTTCTTCCCGGTTCCCGAATTCATTTTCTAATGATTCGGGGGTGTCACCGGGTTTTCTTTCGTATGAATCGGATTCTTTTTCTTCTCTGTTTTCGGGGGTTGATGCGGTTTCCGAGGTGGCTTTTTCGTTCTCCTCGTTTTTTCTTTCCTCTTGTTTCCTGAGCGCTTCGCGCCGGCAGGCTTCGAATCGTTCGCGTTCCTCCCGTTCCTCGGGTGTGTCGAATATCTCTTCGTGGTCGACGAGGTACTGTGTGGACTCGATGTCGTATAGCCCGGCTTTCCGAAAGAGCTGGTTTCTCTTTTGGTAGTGCCAAGCGAGTGTTCCATCGGCTTGCATTTTCTTCCGATCGCAGCGGGGACGTTTTCTCTCTTGGGAATGTCTTTCGAGCTTGTCGATACATCGAAGGATGGCGAGCAAGGTCAATCGGTCCTTTTTAGGATCGATTTCGAGGAGCATCTTGTAGTACTTAATCAGGGCTACTTGACGGTAGTTCTCGATTTCTCCTCTTAAATCTATGCTCGTGTCGAATCTTGTATCTATCATCGCTCGTTTGTTTTTTCGACAAAGGTATATTCTTGTTGTCGGCGGTTTATGGCATGATGATACTTTTGACAGAAAAAACGTTTTGTCAATCGTATTGAAGGCCTCTTTTTATCGCAAAGGTTAATCGACAGAGAGTCTTGTATCCCCAGTGTCGTTTTTTGAAAGGCTCTTTCTTGTTTGCAACTTGAATGCGATGGGTAGCGTATAATAGACCGATACGATCTCATCGTTCTGTTTGCCCGGAATCCATTTGGGCATACTTTTCAACAAACGGATCGCTTCCTTATCGCAGGCAGGATCCAGACTGCGTAATACAGTGATGTTTTCTATCGTTCCGGTTTCGGTAACTACAAAGCGAAGGATTACACGCCCTTGAATCCCGTATTCTTTGGCGGAGGCGGGGTATTGGATATTTTCCCGAATGAATTTCATCATTTCAGATTCGCCACCGGGAAAATAGGGCATTTGCTCTACGGCTTCGTAGGCTTTGTAAATATTGCTATTTTTTTGTATTGAGTAGGTCTCTATTTTATCTAATGTTATTCCATTTGCTTCTTCATATGAATTTGAAGATCGTGCATAAAATGTGAAGGCAACAATGAGGATACATACTGTTAAAGGCTTTAAGAATATAAGTTTCATATCGTTTTTATTTTTGTTATTACTGTTATGGACTTGTCAAGATTTTTGGAAAATAAATTTATAATGGAATGACTCCAATGTCGGGGCGATCCAGCAGTTTTATTTTTCCCTCGACAATTTTCACTCCATCGAATAGATCGTTGGATATTCAAATCATACGGTTTGAAAGAAAGTTGCAATCTATCTGAACTTGTCCCTTTGGATGCGGAGGTTCCGCAACTATTAAAAAGAGCGGGAGATAGCGTCAACCCCAATGTGCCTGTCGCACTTTTTCGCAAAAAATCTCGTCTGTCCATTTTCGGTTTATTTTTGCTCGAAGTACCACGGGTGTCGTTTTACGGCCGTGATTCCCGGAGTCCCTATCTTGTTCACGACTCTGCTGATACCGAGGAGTGGAATAGCGTAATAGTCGGTGTCCCGAGCGTCGATACTGTTTATTTTGACTTGTCCCGAAGAGTGTATATATTTCCCATCGTTCAGGTAGAGTGCCACGTGCGAGACTTTGCCGGGGGCGTTGCCGAAGAACAGGAGGTCTCCTGTCTGACATTCGTCCCATTGTTCTGCCGGCATGATGTCGCCGGTGAGGGCTTGTTGCGAAGCATCACGGGAGAGAATGATTCCGGCAGAAAAATAGGCCGTTTTGACAAATCCCGAACAGTCGGCGCTTTTGACCGAAGTGCCGCCCCAGAGGTAAGTCGTTCCCATCATTCCTTCGGCGGTCTGTATGATTTTATTCATGTTTACGGGAGCCGATGCCCACTCGGAGAGTTCGCGACATTCGTCGTGTTTCAAGAATCCGGTTCTTCCATCGGGGAAAGACACGGGTATGAACTTTTTTCCCGCCTTTCCTGCGGCTTGCAGAATACAGCCCGATACGATGTCGGACACGGTTTCGGCATTTTTATCTGCGGAGGCATATACATAGCCTTGCAGTCCGGTATAGACATATCGGGTGGCATTTTTCCATTCGGTCCACTCGGCAGTAGTTTTTACGGAGATAGAATTTGCGATTATCCAACTGATGTAATTATCGGGAGTTTGCACTCTGTACCAACCCTTTTGCTCTTCCAAGATGAGCAGTGGCGTACCGAGAATAGCCTGAGAGACCATCTCGGCCGAATGCCTCGGCTCGCTTCTCAAATGTGCACAGCAGACTGTGACAATACCTCTTGTCTTTTCGCCAAGACGACGGTCGGGCAGCAACTTTATCGCATTTATATAGGAGATACCGGCCGTGTCGAGCGTTCGGAGCAATGTTTCGACGGCTTGCCGGTTGTCGCACTTTCCTTCCAGAATATGGATAGAATCGTTCAATAGCTCGCTCGATACCGTATAAACGGCAGTGCGGGAATCGGGTGCATATTGCCGTCCGATTTGTTCTATCCAAGTTTGTATATCATTGGACCGGGCATTTGCCATAATCGGGATAATCAACAGAAAACAAAGTATGGTTTTTACAGTCGATGTGTTCATGGGGGTTGTTCGAATAGTAAACAATTATAGCGAAAGGTAAGAGCCGTGTAAACGGAAATCGCATTTCCGGCTTGGCTATGCCGAACCGCTTCTTATCTTCATAGCTACAAATATATTGAAAAGCCCCGATAGATCGAACTTTACGACCCGATAAATTTCATCTGTTTTTTACAATCCGGTTATCGGGGTAAAGCAATCTCGGGTAGTGTCCAAAAATGAGCTTGGGGAAAATGTTCGTTCAAATAGGTTTTCAAATATTCCTCGGTGTCTTTGTCTATCCGCTCGTCTGTTTTCGGAAAGGTATTGTAGACTATTCCGTAAAGGGGAATATTCCTATTTACCAGCGCTTCGATAGAGAGCAGCGTGTGGTTGATGCTGCCTAAACGCCCGGACGTTACCAAGATAACCGGCAACTGTTGGTCGGCGATGTAATCGACCGTCAGGTATCGGCGAGTAATAGGAACCATCAAGCCTCCGGCTCCTTCGAGCAGAACCACGTCGTACCTGCTTTGGAGTATCCGGGTGGACTCTGTTATTTTTTCTATGGGAATCATGCGGTCGTCTATCTCGGCGGCCAAATGCGGAGAAGCGGGATAGGAATAGACAATGGGGAATGTGATTTGCTCCTTATCCTCCGGGGTGAACGGTATTCCCATGATTTCCCGATGCAGGTCTATGTCTTCGGAGTGGCCTACATTCCCGGTCTGTATCATTTTTTGGGTAATCGTTTTAATCCCTTTGCTGTTCCATTCACGTGCCAGCCACCCTGTGGCGTAACTTTTCCCGATGTTGGTATCTATACCGGTGATAAAAAAAGTTCCTTTCATATCTGTGTTTTTTTATGTGCGACGATGTAGACGGGTCGATAGGTGAGCGTGATCTCTTTTTTCCCGTCGAAAGTCTTTCTATATCGCTTTATAAAGTCGAATCCTTTTTGCCGGGAGTGTCCCGAAATACCTGTCACGCCGGTGTTTTTGAGATGCCGGAGTAACTCGACGGGAGTGTCGAAATGAAGGGTGTATTCCTCTTGTTCGAAAAGTTCGACCCGAAAGTGTTTTTCGAACAATCGTTTTAAATCGGCATACCCCCAATAGGGCATTTCTGCGGTCATTAAAGATTGTATTTCGGGCAGATTGCCGGCTACGAATGTGCTGACGGCGATCGTGCCCGTATCGGACAAATTGCCGGATATGCGTTTCAAGAATCCTTCCAAATCGGTGAACCATTGAATCGTCGAAGCGGAGGCTATCAAATGGTATGTTTCGTTGAAATCGATTTTTTCGGCATCGCCTTCCCTGAAACTCAACTGTTTGAACGGTAGTGCGGTTATGTAGTCTTTCATTTCGGGCGACAGGTCGTTTATCGTGAACCGGGCATCGGGGAACCTGTCGATGAGACAGCGGGTCAGTTTCCCTGTTCCGCAACCTATTTCCAGTATATTGTCGATGCATTTGTTCAAACGGCTCGGAATCTTGTCGTTCAGCTGTCGGGCTATCCGGCTTTGGATAAGGCCTTCCCGTTCATAGGTGGAGGCTGCGTTTCCGAAGCTGTTTTTTATGGTCGCTTTGTCGAGCCTATTTTCCAACACAACCGGGCGGAAATGGAAAAAATGGGGTTCGTCCAGCTCTTGAACAACCGTTGTTCCTTCCCATGCGTTCACTTGGTTTCTTGCGGGAAATATGAGGTCTCTTGTCCCGATTATCGCCTTGTCCCAACGGAAACGGGGACGAGGGAGCAGAGTTATGTTCTCGCCTATGGCACGCAATTCGTCGTACAAGCTGTTCATGTCTCTTTCGGGGAAAGCCTCCTTAAAATCGTCGAGGTGTTCGCAACACATGCGCCGGTAGAATTTTTTCAAGCTCGCTTCGTTCAAGTGTTCGAGGGTCGCCCGGAATATTTCGGGGGGGATGCCTTTCTCGATGTCGATTCCGCATTCGGTTCCGTTGATGGCCGTGGCGTGCCTTATGGGCAGTCCTTTATCGGGTAAGACCGTTGCCGCCGCCCAAACGCCAAACGACCACGCATAGACTTCGATGTTTTTATAGTCGAGGAATGGGGTGGTGTCGAAGTTCAGGTCGGTGTAGTCGTAGCAGACACAACAGTCGCAGCCTATGTGACTCAGACAGGCAAACGGATGCGTATCCACTCCCCAACCGGCGAAGAGGAGGATTAAGTCGTCGGTGTGTCTGCGAGAAATGAAAGTTTGTATCATAGGCCCGATGAAATCTTGGTTAACGTGTGAATGAGCCTGTCTATCTCCGTATCGGTATGTCCGGCGCTCAGCGAAATCCTTAACCGGGAGGTTCCTTGCGGTACGGTGGGCGGGCGAACCGGCAACAGATAAAAGCCTTCGTGCTGTAATTTTAAGGCGGTTTGTACGGCGCGTTCCGTTTCGCCCAATACGAAGGGGACGATGTGGCTGCTGCTGACAATCGCTCCGTTCAACGGATTGAGCGCTTGTCTTACTTTGTGGCCGATTGCCTCCAAATGTTCCCGACGCGATTGCATATCGACGATTTTATCGATGATGAACAGCGTCCATTCGAGATTGACAGGTGGCAATGCGGTCGTAAAAATCAGCGTCCGTATTTTGTTGACCAAATATCGTTTCATTTCATCGGAGCAGATAACGAATGCTCCTACCGAGGCGGCCGCTTTTCCGAACGTGCCGACCAAGAAATCTATCTCTTTAATAACGTCTTGTTCTTCGGCACAGCCCAATCCGCATTGACCTCTCACGCCGAAAGCATGGGCTTCGTCGACATACAGGTAAATATTGGGGTAGTGTTTTTTCAACGCCACCAAGCGGGGCAAGTCGCATTCGTCACCGTCCATGCTGAATATGCTTTCGGTCACGATGAATATCTTTTCGTATTGCGAGGCCGACTCGGAAACCAAACGTTCCAACTGTTCGTAATCGTTATGCCGGTAGCGTATGCAGCGGGCTTTGGAGAGTCCTATCCCGTCGACTATGCTCGCATGGACGAGTTTGTCGGCCAAAATTAAAGAGCGATTGTCGGTCACTGCCGGCAGAATACCACTGTTGGCATGGTAACCGCTGTTGAATACGAGAGAGGCTCCGGCTTTGTACAATTCGGCGAGCCTTTTTTCCAATCGAGCGTACACGGGGAAATTGCCGGTCAACAGCCGAGAAGATGTCGAGGAGAAACGAACGTTACGGGGATTCAGGTTTTGCAAAAACTCCTCTTTCAGGTTCGTGTCATCGGCCAGTCCCAGATAATCGTTCGAGGAGAAATTCAACATGGTGTTCCCGTCACGGACGATGGACAGTCCTTGTGCATCCACGGCCGGCAAGGATCGCAGATTACCTTGTCGAGAGAGTTGTTCCAGTTGGGAAGAATAGGTATTCATTATCGCAGTGTTTTTACTACCTCCAACAGAGCCGAGGTGAGTGTGGAAAGTTGGGAAGGGGTTATGATGAACGGCGGCATGATGTATACCAATTTCCCGAACGGCCTTACCCAAATGCCCCGCTCGACGAATTGTTTCTGTATGGAAGCCATATCGACCGGTTTTTTCATTTCGATGACTCCGATAGCACCCAGTATTCTTACGTCGGAAACTTGGGGCAGTGTCGCCGCCGGACTCAGCTCCCGTTTTAACTGGGCTTCGATGGCGGCAACTTTCTCTTTCCAGCCGGAAGAGAGGAGGAGAGAGACGGACGCACAGGCCACGGCACAGGCCAAAGGGTTACCCATGAAGGTGGGCCCGTGCATGAATACTCCCGGATTCCCGCAGGAAATCGTGTGGGCGACTTCGTGTGTCGTCAAAGTGGCCGCCATAGTCATGTATCCTCCGGTCAGGGCTTTGCCTATGCACATGATGTCGGGGGTGACTCCCGCATGTTCCCAAGCGAACAGTTTCCCGGTGCGGCCGAATCCGGTGGCGATTTCATCGAAAATGAGCAGCAGATGGTATTGTTCGCATAGCTGTTTGGCTTCCCGAAGGTATTGCGGGTGATAGAACCACATGCCACCGGCTCCTTGCACGATGGGTTCGAGGATAAGTGCCGCCAATTCTTCGTGATGGGCTTCTATGGCTTCCCGAAGAGGAGCGATACAGGCGGGATCCCATTCGTCGTCGAATCGGCAGGAGGGAGACGGGACAAAATAGCGAGTGGGGAGCGCATCCCCGAAAATGGAGTGCATACCGGTTACCGGGTCGCATACCGACATGGCATTCCATGTGTCGCCGTGATACCCCGACCGTATGGTGATGAGGTTGCATTTAGAGGCTTTGCCGCGGGCGTGCCAATATTGTATAGCCATTTTCATGGCGACTTCGACCGATACGGAACCCGAATCGCAATAAAAAATGTGTTGCATGGACGGGGGTACGATTTGCAAAAGCAGTTTCCCGAGGTCGATCGCCGGTTGGTGGGTGAGCCCACCGAACATGACGTGCGACATTTTTTTCAGTTGCTCTTCCGCCGCCTTGTTGAGCGTGGGGTTGTTGTATCCGTGTACGGCCGCCCACCATGACGACATGCCGTCGATGAGCCTTTGTCCGTTTTCCAATTCTATATATACCCCTTCCGCTCTCTTGACGGGATAGCAGGGCAGGGGATTAATGGTCGAGGTGTAGGGATGCCATAGATGTTGGGCATCAAAATTATCCATAAGCAAGTGTTTTTAGAATATGAAAAATCCGGGATAAAGCGAAGCTGCCGCTGTTATCCCGGAGTATATGGTTAGTAAATGTCTGTTTATTGTCGCACGAATGACCGGTGGCACAACTTGTCACCGGAGTATCTACGGTACTCGCCAAAATTTCGGGGAGAAAAAAACCTTCCGCCGTGTGTTCTTCTTCGGACGGTTTATCCGAACGTTCCATATTTCCCACGACAGTATCGGTGGAAGTTATGGAAAGTCCTTTTTTCAAAGACTTGTCGGCTATTTCCTTACGGACACTTCCTATGTTTACACATTTGCCTATACTGCAAAAGGTGGAATAGTTGTGGCGATTCCAACGGTGGAACCATACCCTGTGAACCGATAAGGAGGTAGAAGTTTTCATATCGCAAAAGTACGAAAAAAATTAGAAACGACTTCTCTTTTTTTCTTATTGAGACCGTGCGGATAAAAAAACAGCTGACGGTATAAGATAGTAGTTCGAGCTATAAATGTTAAATATTGCCCGATTTGCCGAAAAAAAGTGCGGTGCGCCGTTCGTGGTGTACGTCGCTTTTTTATATTTGCAACTACGAATATAGGATGCGGCTCGGTATAGCCAAGTCGGAAATGGGTTTTCCTCTTGTCTCTGCTCTCGCCTTTCGCTATATTTGATATGTCTGAAAAAAACAACAGCCAAATGGGCTGATAGTATAATTTATCCAACAAATAAAATCATAGAAAATATGGACCTGACATTGAATTTGAACTCACGTTTGCAACCCATGCACAGACATGATTTGGAAGATGCACTTCAAGAAATTCTTGAAAAGGGAAAATTGGGAGAAGTAACGGGTGGAGGAACACTACAAAATCCACAAACCGGAGAAATTGTATCCTGTGATATAGAGATTCACCTAAATGATGATAAACAAGATAGTGTAAACCGTTTGGTGGAGCTTATGAATATAATAGGAATCCCCAAAGGCTCAGCTTTATTATGCACAGTACCTGAAATTAAGATAGAAGTAGGGACTTTGGAGGGATTGGCTTTTTATGTCAATGGAACGGATTTACCAGATGAAATTTATGAGAGTTGCGATATCAATCACGTCATTGAGCAGATGGAATCAGCAATGAATGGCATAGGTCGTTTTTATAGTTATTGGGAAGGTAATGAATGGACAGCCTTGTATTTTTACGGGGTTTCATTTGTTGAAATGAAACAAAAAATAGAACCGTTCATTGCTTCTTATCCTTTATGTCAAAAAAGTCGAATAGAACAGATTGCATAGTTGGATAACAGGCGCCTATTCTAATGGTGGCAAACTGTACCCCGTTAGCAATCTCGAAATGACAGAAATACAATGAATAGAATTTAACACTATACATCTCATTTTTATTGTTGTGCGGTATGGTTCCCGCACAATAAATAGTAAAGGAGCGATTTGCAGACTATAATGGATAACTCGACGGTTCTTATCGTGTGGAATCGACACGGGACTACAAGCCTTATATGTTGCTAAATCGTTGCTCCTAGTTCTTAAATAGTTGTCTAAAATTCTATTTTTCAATTAGTTAAGCTGATTTAATGAAAATCTAAAATAAATTTGTTTCTCTACATCGCTTCTGCTATCTTTGTAAATACGAAGATAGGATGCGGCTCGGCATAGCCAAGTCGGGAATGCGATTTCCGTTTGTCTCTGCGCTCACCTTTCGCTATCTTTGTAAATTATACATCTATGATTCATGTAACATAGATGAATGGAAGTCATCGGAATTTAATGAGATATGAGAACTGGTATAGTTTATATGGTGGCAACGGTTTTGTGTATTTTTGTAACCTCTTGTTTTACAGGAGTCGAGAGTACAAAGAAAATAACTATGCCCGATACAGGCGAAATTGCGGCACAGAGTCCCGAAGATCGTTTTATAGAGTCTTATTTCGTTCAACAAGGGTGCGATGCGTGGCGCATAGGAAAGCCGTTTTATTATACCGATGAAAAACTTTCGTTCGTTTTCAGACCAGAAAAGCCTACTTTCCCGGATAGTATCTCTTTGAAGGGGAAAATTTTTACGTATGCCGGAAGTATAGAAGAAAGCCCTTTCGGCGGGGACGACAAAGTTGTTTTGTTATTCGATTGCGAAGGTCATAAGTTTCGCTATGAAACAGGGAAGACCCGGGAGGAGATCGGTCGGTTGAAATATACACCATTGATACCTCCGTTCATCGATATCGATGATTTAAATATGGCTCGCTCTCTTTTGAAAGACAGAGTTCTGTATATAAAAACGCCTATGTGGTACAATGAAAAATCGGAAGCGATAGAGGGGCGAAAGTTGATACCTGTCCGAGTTGTGGATATTCGTCCGGGAAATAACGTGTTGCCGGTCGAAGTTTGGTTCGAGGACGATAAAGGAAATCAAGCGGGAGTTTTCATGTCATTGCTTTCTTCTTCCCGCTCCCAATATATCACGTTCGACCGCTTGTTTTCTTTCGAGAATCCGCGTTTGCAATATAAGGAAATACAGGACGATGCTTGGGAGCAAATTACGTTGGGAAAAGTAAAGACGGGTATGACGAAGGCCGAATGTAAACTTTCGTTGGGCAATCCGAACGAGGTGAAGAAGATTCCCACATACAGCGGATTGAGAGAGCAATGGATATACAACTCGGGAGCGTATCTGTTTTTTGTCGATGATTTGTTGGCCGATTATAGGTTGTGATATGATTAAGATAGAGGAGAATTATTTTATAAAGGACAGGCATACATTCCACATGCCCGTTTATACCAAGTGGTTTGTAGAGTATGAAACGGTCGAGGAGTTGGTGACGTTGTTGCAGTCCGATTTATTGCGGGAACATACTTTTTTCCCGATAGGAGGGGGAAGCAATTTGCTTTTTGTAAAAGAAATGTACAATGGCGTATTGTTGCATTCTGCCATACAGGGCATGGCTGTGTCGGAGGAGACCGATACCGAGGTGCTTGTGGAAATAGGAGCGGGTGTCGTGTGGGACGACTTCGTCGCTTGGACGGTCTCTAACGGTTGGGGGGGAGCCGAGAATTTGTCGTATATACCGGGCGAAGTGGGAGCGAGCGCCATTCAAAACATAGGAGCTTACGGCGTGGAGGTGAAAGATATTATCCATGAAGTAAAAGCGGTAGATGTCGAGACTTGCGAATCCCGTACCTTTCGAAATGCAGAGTGTAGGTATGGTTACAGAAGCAGTATTTTCAAGCACGATTGGAAGGGTAGATATATCGTTACATCGGTAGTGTACAGATTGCAAAAATCGCCCGAGCTACATTTGGATTATGGAAATCTGCGGGCTTCATTGCCCGGCGATGACATTTCTATCGCAGATGTCCGTAAAGCTGTCATAGAAATCAGGCGGTCGAAATTGCCGGAACCCGATGAATATGGCAGTGCCGGTAGTTTTTTCATGAATCCTGTAATTCCTACGGAACAATATGAGAAGCTGAAATCGTCTTATCCCGATATGCCTCATTACGTCGTAGACGATATGCATGTTAAGGTTCCTGCCGGTTGGCTTATCGATCGTTGTGGCTGGAAAGGAAAAAGTTTCGGCGGTGCGGCGGTTTATGAGAAGCAGTGCTTGGTATTGATAAATAAAAACAATGCAAAGCCCAACGATGTGGTTGCTCTCGCGGAAATGATTCGTAAATCGGTATCGGACACTTATGGTATCGTTATCAATCCTGAGGTTAATTATATTGAATGAGTATGATGCAGGTTACTTTCTTAGGGACAGGAACTTCAACCGGAATACCGCAAATCGGTTGTACGTGTCCGGTATGTACTTCTACCGATCCGAGGGATAGTCGGTTGAGAACCTCGGCCATAGTTGAGATAGAGGGTAAGAACATATTGATCGATTGTGGCCCCGATTTTCGTCAGCAAATGTTACGATTCCATATTAAACGAATCGATGCGGTATTGGTTACTCATATACATTATGACCATACCGGAGGGATAGACGATTTGCGTCCTTTCGGGGAAAACGGTACTGTTCCTATTTATTTGGAGCCTTCGGTCGCCGAGGGAATACGAAACAGGTTGCCTTATTGTTTTGCCGATCATCGTTATCCGGGAGTTCCCAATATTTGTTTGCAAGAGATAGGTCTGTCACCGTTTTTAATAGAGGGAATAGAAATTGTTCCCATAAGGGTGATGCATTATAAATTGCCTATCTTGGGGTATCGTATAGGACGGTTTGCTTATATAACGGATGCTCTTACTATTCCTGAATCGGAATATGAGAAGTTAAAAGATATAGATGTATTGGTCGTAAATGCTTTGCGGAAAAAGCCCCATCTTTCGCATCAAACGTTAGCCGATGCGTTGCGAATCATCGATAGAGTGGGGCCGCGGGAAGCCTACTTGGTTCACATGAGTCATCATATGGGATTGACTTCGGAGGTAGAAAAAGAATTGCCTGCCCATGTGCATTTCGCATACGATGGTTTGGTTATCGACAGCTTGTGATTATTTTGAACCATCTTCTTTATAGCTTGTTTTAGCTATAAGAATAAAAAACAATTTGATTATGGCAAAAACAATTCAAACTGCTATCGAAGCCGGTTCTCGTATGGCTCCCGCGAAATTCTATATAAAGATTACGCCGGACGGCCCTTATTTGCTTTATGGTAATCCTCCTATGGATCAAGAGATTATAGTTCCTAATGACGAAGGTTCTTCTTGGACCTATCGTAAGGGTAACCATTTTAGTACGACAGAGGAGCCTACGGCTTTATGCCGATGCGGAGCATCCAAGAACAAGCCTTATTGCGATGGTTCCCATCATCACACGGACTGGGACCCGAAAGAGACGGCCTCTCATAAGCCTTTATTGGAAGATGCCGAAGAATATATAGGGCCAACTATGGTGCTCGCTGATAATGAAGAATATTGCGCTTTCGCTCGTTTTTGCGATGCCTACGGTAGAATTTGGAATTTGGTACAAACGGCCGAATCCCAAGAAGAACGTGACTTAGTCATTCATGAAGCCGAGCATTGTCCGGCCGGCCGTTTGGTCGTTTGGGATAAAGAAACAGGCGATATTTTTGAACCTCCATTTGATCCGGCAATAGGATTGATCGAAGACCCTGTGATTGAAGTCAGCGGCCCCATTTGGGTAAAAGGAGGAATTCGTATAGAAAGTTCGGACGGAAACAGTTATGAGATAAGAAACAGGGTTACCTTGTGTCGGTGCGGACAATCGCAAAACAAGCCTTTTTGCGACGGGACACATGTGTCGGCTAAATGGCATGACAAATTACCGATGGAGCAGGAAGCAGAAGTAGAATAAGACGATATATGATTTTAGGAGATTTGAGTGACACGAAGCGGGTAGAGGCTTTGCATCCTTTGCTGGGGAAACTTTTCAGTTATATTAAAGAGCATGATTTTCTTTCCGATTCGATTGGGCGTATCGAATTGGACGGTGATCGAGTTTTCATCAACAACGATTATCCGATATTACGTTCTCAATCGGAACAGGTTGTAGAGGTACATCGACGTTACCTCGATGTGCATGTCCCTCTTGATGCTCCTGAAATAGTGGGGTGGAAGCCTCTGTGCGATTTGAAGGAGGTGCAGCAAGCGTATTCCGAGGAGAAAGATTGTGCCTTTTATTCCGATAGGCCGTCGACTTATTTCACTGTGTATCCCGGTCAGTTTCTGATTGTATTTCCAGAGGACGGCCATGCTCCTATTATCGGAGAGGGTAGACTGCGCAAAATTTGTGCTAAAATAAAGTTGTGATCGGGTATCGATTGAGAATCGATAAATATTTTTATTCGTATTATTTACAAAGGCAAATATATATACGACAATACCCTAAATCTCGTGGTAACAAAATTTAGGGTATTGTCGTATATGGTTACTTTTATAAATTATCCTTTATTACTTTGCAAGGATTTCCGACTGCTATGCAATTGGCGGGTATAGATTTGGTGACGACACTTCCCGCTCCGATTGTCGTACCGTCTCCTATGGTTACGCCGGGTAGGATTATACTGCCACCTCCAATCCAAACGTTTTTCCCGATGTTCACCGGTTTGGTGAGAGATTTCCAAAAACTGCTGTTTTCGCCCAAACGTTCCTGAGGTGCGGTGTGGTGGAAGACTGTATAGATATGTACACCCGGACCTATTCCCGAATAATCGCCGATAGTGATGGTATTACAATCCAAAAATACGCAGTTCATATTTATTTCCACATTTCGCCCGATATGTATATTCTCACCGTAGTCCACGAAGAAGGGAGCTGAAATCCAAACATTTTCTCCTCTTGATCCAATTAAATCGTCTAATAATGAGGATAGTTTTTCTATATCGTCAGATGGGGTATCGTTATATTCTTTTTGTAATTGCTTTGCTTTATGCCATCTGTTGATTAATTCTGTGTCACCGCAATCATAGGGCTCTCCGGCAAGCATTTTCTCTTTTTCTGTTTTCATAATCTTAAATTATTCTCATGGTCTAACAAATATACGAAAAACGGATTGAAATTTTAATATCTCAATCCGTTTTTATGATTCACATCAAGAAGTTTCTAATCTTGTTTTTTTGCTTTCATGCTCGATATGGTTAAAAAGGCAATGAGCAGCAAATACATAATCAATCCGACAGTTTGCAGAGTCGCTTCACTCAAATCGTGGGTATACTCGAATCCTGCAAACTTCATTCCCGCACTGACGACTCCCATGAGCGCACCGCCGGCAATGAATCCCGAAGCCAATAATGTGCCTTTATCCAAACGGGCTTTGTTCAGAGCGGTATCTTTTGAACGGCTGCCTACATACCAACTGATAAGCCCTCCGATGACCAAAGGTGTATTTAGTTCCAACGGAATGAACATACCCAAAGCGAACGCCAAAGCCGGGACATTCAGCCATGTCAGCAGAACGGCAAGAATAGCACCGATTCCATAGAGCATCCACGGTGCGCCTTGTCCCATCATGAGGGGCTCGATAACTGCCGCCATAGCATTGGCCTGAGGTGCTACCAAAGCATTTTCCCCGGAGAATCCGTACGATTTATTCAGAATGAGGATAACACCTCCTACGGTTGCGGCAGAGACGAGTGTACCGAGGAATTTCCAAGTCTCTTGTTTGCGAGGAGTAGAACCTATCCAGTAACCTATTTTCAAGTCGGTAATGAATCCACCGGCCATCGAGAGCGCCGTACAGACCACACCTCCAATAACCAATGCGGCAACCATTCCGCTTGTCCCTTTAAGTCCGACCGCCACAAGGATAACCGACGCTAGAATCAGTGTCATCAGTGTCATTCCCGAAACGGGGTTCGTTCCCACGATAGCGATAGCATTTGCCGCTACGGTGGTGAACAGGAATGAAATTCCGGCGACTACCAAGAAAGCGACCGTTGCTTGCATGAAATTATTGATAACTCCCAAATAGAAGAACAGGAATGTGATAATCAAGGCGAATACGGCAGCCGAGATGATGAATTTCATAGAGAGGTCTCGTTGTGTGCGGGGGGCTTGATCCTCTATCGCTCCCTTATTTTTCCCCGAAAATTCTTTTGTAGCCAGTCCTACGGCTCCTTTAATGATACCCCAAGAGCGGATAATACCTATCACTCCCGCCATAGCTATACCGCCGATACCTATGTACCGGCCGTAATCGGTAAATATTTGTTCGGGAGCAGCCGCAGCTAATTCGCTACCGGGTATGCTGCCCAGCAGAGGAATGATGACGAACCAAACGAAAAGAGAGCCGGAACAAATAATCAAGCAGTATTTCAAGCCGACAATGTATCCGAGTCCTAACACGGCTGCGCCTGTATTCACTTTAAATACCATTTTCGCTTGGTTGGCGATTTCTGTTCCCCACGGTAAAATGCGGGTGGTAAGCACTTCGCTCCACCAGCCGAACGTCGAGAGGCAAAAATCGTACAGACCACCCACCAATCCTGCCAGAATCAAAGGCTTGGCTTGATTACCGGCTTTTTCTCCCGAAACAAGTACCTGAGTCGTAGCCGTAGCTTCGGGGAAGGGGTATTTCCCGTGCATATCCGAAACGAAATATTTGCGGAACGGAATGAGAAACAAGATACCCAATATACCGCCTAGCAGCGAACTCATGAATACTTCCATAAAGTTCACGGTCAGTTCGGGGTATTTGGCTTGTAAAATGTATAAAGCCGGCAAAGTGAAGATAGCACCGGCGACAATCACTCCTGAACAAGCACCGATGGATTGGATAATTACATTCTCGCCCAATGCGTTTTTCCGTTTAGCGGCTCCCGATAGTCCTACGGCTATTATGGCGATAGGTATGGCGGCTTCGAATACTTGGCCGACTTTCAAACCTAAAAATGCTGCAGCGGCCGAGAAGATAACAGCCATGACAATACCCCACGAGACTGACCATGCATTGACTTCGGGATAGACTTTTTCGGGCGAAAGAATGGGTTTGTACTCTTCGCCCGGTTTTAATTCCCGAAATGCGTTTTCGGGCAAATCGACAGGTTGTTTTTCGTTTGTTTCCATATTATATTTTTATTTTTTGTGTATTGCTTTTTCTTAAAAACGTGGCAAGTTAATAAAAAATGCAAATATAGCCGATAACTTAGGCGGCGTTTTTGATAATTATATTACAAAATGAAAATTTATGCGAGGAAGAAAGTAAAAAAACTTGTACATTTGTTACGGTATAAACACTGAGAAGATGAAAGAAATATTGGATTATTTGTCCCGATTGAGAGAAAACAACAATAGAGAATGGTTTCAAGCTCATAAGGAAGAGTATGATCGGTTGCGTCCTTTGTTTGTTGAGAAAATCCAAGAACTTATACAGCAAATATCGCAGTTCGACGAAGATATCGTGGGGTTGGAGGCTAAGAACTGTATGTATCGCATTTATCGTGATATTCGTTTCTCGCCAGATAAAACTCCGTATAAATCGTATATGTCCGCTTATATAGCGAAGGGTGGCCGTAAAAGTTTGCGTGCCGGGTATTATTTCCATTTCGAACCGGGGAATTGTCTGTTGAGCGGGGGCATTTGGTGTCCGGAACCCAAATTGTTGAAAGCTCTGCGCCAAGCGGTTTACGATAATTATGACGAGCTGAAAGATATTGTGGAAAACAAAGAGTTTAAATCGTTGTATCGGGACTGGGTGGGGGAAACTTTGAAAATCGTTCCCCGACCGTTTCCACGGGATTGCGAACAAGCCGCATGGCTTAAACGAAAAGATTATGTGGTGGTGAATGTGAAGCCTGATGATTTTTTCGGTTCGCCCGATTGGATCGAAAAAGCGGCTCATGATTTTCACATCATGAAACCGCTGAACGATTTTCTCAATTATACGGTCGATGAAGTTTACGATTTATAGGAAATAGGAAGGGGAGAGGAATTGCCTGACTAAGAAGTTGTTTTAAATTTATTGAGAAATAATATTATCATTGCAAGCAGGTATGTTCCGGCCATATTGCGCCCCTGTCTCGGAATAAATTTAAAACAGCTTCTAAGGTGGCTCGCTCCTCCTTTTTTCAGTTTAGTTCCACGACCGTAATACCGGCTCCTCCCAACTGGACGTGTTCGTCTTGGAAGTGGGAGACTCCCGGTACAGTTTTGAGGTATTGTCTGATGACTTGTCGAAGAACGCCAGTTCCAGTGCCATGCAGAATGCGTACGCGAGTACAACCTACTTGTATGGCATCGTCTATGAAATAGGTAACAGCTTGTAACGCTTCGTCGGCCCGCATGCCTCTCACATCGATTTCTTGCTTGAAATTCAGTTGCTTTTCCCTCATATCGTCGGTTGTTTGCGAACTGATAAAAGTGGCTTTCGAATTTTCTTTTTTGATTTGGTTTTTGCTGACCTTTTCCAAGCGGTCGGCTTTGACGGTCGATTTCAGCAGTCCGAAAGCGACAGTAATTTCATTACCGTTGACGGAAAGGACTTCACCCACAGAATTTTGGCCTTTCAAGCGAACGGAGTCGCCTTTCATTAAAACGGTGTGAGCGGTAGGTTGTAGATTGCTTTCTTCTCTTTTTTGTTGTTTCCGTTTTTTCCGGTCGTTGATCTGTTTGAGTTTTTTGCTGATTTTGTCGTCGACGGTCGGGGTTTCTTCCAATTCGGTTTTGAATTGTTCAAATTTCTGCCGGGCTATGCGGGTTTTTTCTTTCTCTGCTTGCGCCTCTTTAATTTCCCGTATCGTGTTTTCGATACGTGCATTGGCTTCTGCGAGAAGTTGGGCCGCATCTCCTTTCGCTTGTTTCAACAGTTCCTTACGTTGTTTTTCCAAAGCGATCAAATCGGCTTCATACCGGGCGGTTAGTTCTTCGAGCTTTTTCTCCCGTTGGCGTATGTTCTGACGTTTACTTTCCCAGTAGCGTTTGTCCCGAACGATGTCTTGCAAATATTTATCCATATTTATGTATGCCGAACCTACTTTTTCTGATGCGGCAGCGATTACTTCTTCGGGAAGTCCTATCTTACGGGCGATTTCAATGGCGAACGAACTCCCCGGATTGCCAATGGATAGTTTGAACAAGGGTTGCATCAGATGGCGGTCATAAAGCATGGCTCCGTTTATGATTCCTTCTGAATCTTCGGCAAAGTGTTTCAAGTTTTGATAGTGGGTCGTGATGATTCCATAGGCATGTTTTTGGTTGAATCGGTCCAATAATGCTTCTGCTATGGCTCCTCCGATTTGCGGTTCGGTTCCCCCGCCGAATTCGTCGATAAGTAAAAGGCTGTTCTCATTCGCATTACGTACGAAATACTTCATGTGTGTGAGGTGCGAACTATATGTACTTAAATCGTCTTCGATAGATTGCTCATCGCCGATGTCGATAAATATATCCTTGAATATGCCGGTTCGGGAATTGTCGTGCATGGGAACCAACAGTCCGCATTGCAACATATATTGTAAAAGCCCGACGGTTTTGAGACAGACCGATTTTCCCCCGGCATTCGGGCCGGAGATGAGCAGTATTCTGTTCTTTTCGTCTAACGTCAAATCGAGTGGTACGATTGTTTTCCCTTGCCGTTTCAACGATAGGTAAAGCAAGGGGTGTACGGCGTGAAACCATTCGATTTGCCGAGTATTTTCAAAAGTGGGTAAGACTCCGCCTATTTCCTCGGCAAAGAGGGCTTTCGCCCGAATAAAGTCGATTTCGGCGAGGAATTCATAGGAATAGATGATTTCATCGATAGCCGGACGAAGTTCGTCGGTGAACGATGTTAAAATACGTGTGATTTCTCGACGTTCTTCGTTTTCGAGTTCCCTAACTCGGTTATTTGCTTCCACAACTTCGGCAGGTTCGATGAATATGGTCTTTCCGCTAGCCGATTCGTCGTGTACGATACCCCTGATTTTTCGTTTGTACGAAGGTGCTACCGGTATGACCAAGCGTCCGTCTCGCATAGTGGGGCTGACTTCTTTATCCACGAATCCTTCGCTCTGGGCAGTCCTCAGTATTGCATTCAGACTTCGGGATATACCAGATAACGTGGAGGATATATTACTGCGAATGTGAGCCAGTTGGGGGGAGGCATTGTCTTTGATATGTCCGAACTTATCGAGAATGAGATCGATTCGTTTGATTAAATCGGGAAAAGAACTTATCTCTTTCGACAGTTTATATAGATAAGGGTATTCGATTTCTTCCTCTTCTCCGGGATATAAAAATCGGATAATGCGTTGTATGGTGTCGAGCGACCTCCGCAGGTCGAATAATTCGGCTTCTTCCAAAAAGGTTCCTTCTATACGAACTCGTTTTATCGACGGTCGTACATCGAAAAAGAAATCGGCGGGAAAGTCATCGGCATTTTCAAGAATGCGTACAAATTCCCATGTTTGATTCAGTTGTTCCCGTATAGATTCGTAACCGGTAGAAAACGTCATTCTATCGGTATAATCGATACCCAATGTGCTGAGACATTTTTCTTTAATGAGCGATCGAATTTGGTCGAATCCTATTTTTTGTTCGAAATTTTGTGGATATATCACGCTTTATGATTTATAAAACGTTGCAAATGTAATAAAAAGACAGATGATATACATTATTTATCGTTGAACAATACATGTGATTCGGGTGTATTATGAATAACTAAAATAAAAATTATGGAAGCTGTGAATAGTGTTTATAAAGAAGTGAAGAAAATGTTTCAGATGGCGGTTCCACCGTATGTCGCTACCGTTAACGACGATTATCATTATGAAGTTTGGGCTATAAAGAAGCAGGCAGGGGAATCCCAAGTTTCGGAAGAATTATTGGGGTATGTAGCCAAGCATGAAGACAGTGTCACTGTGGGATTTAACAATAAGCTCGGTGAAAAGATAAGAAAAGAGGCCTTTTCGTCGCTTTTATTGGCTAAAATGAATATTCATGGAAGAATCCGTATTCATCGTATGACGCATCAGTTACACATCGATTTACAGAATGCGATAGATAATTTAATGCGATATTATACAGAGATGAACTGGATTTGATGAGGGACTATGGTTATTTCACTTTTCTTGTATGTTGCCATATCGTTTCCATTTTTTTGAATAGAAGTTTCGTGTATGGGAAAAGTAAAATGGACGGTTGGGTTTGGTATGAAAAATACTCGTTCATTTTGTCCTTCTCTTAGCTTTTCGTATATTTGCGCACTTATAAATAATGCGCATTTATGACACAGATTGAAACTAACAATGAGATAGAAGACAAGAAAAGTCTTAATTTCATAGAACAGATAGTTGAAGCCGATTTGAAAGCCGGAAAGAATGGCGGCCGTTTGAATACGCGTTTCCCGCCAGAGCCTAACGGTTATCTGCATATAGGGCATGCGAAAGCGATCTGTATGGATTTCGGAATTGCCGAAAAGTTCGGAGGTACATGTAATTTGCGATTTGACGATACCAATCCGGTGAAGGAGGACGTAGAATATGTAGACTCCATAATGGAAGATATTCATTGGTTGGGGTTCGATTGGGGAGACCGATTGTATTATGCATCCGATTACTTTCCCAAGTTATGGGACTTGGCCATTCGTTTAATCAAGGAGGGTAAAGCCTATGTCGACGAACAATCTTCGGAAGAGATAGCCCGTCAAAAGGGTACTCCTACACAGCCGGGGATAGAAAGCCCTTATCGGAATAGAAGCGTAGAGGAAAATCTCGATTTGTTCGAGCGAATGAATAAGGGCGAATTCGAGGAAGGTCGTTTTGTCTTACGTGCGAAAATAGACATGGCTTCTCCCAATATGCACTTCCGCGATCCTATCATGTACCGTATTATCAAGCATCCTCATCATCGTACCGGAACGAAATGGAATGTATATCCCATGTATGATTTCGCACATGGGCAATCGGATTATTTCGAAGGGGTGACTCATTCGATTTGTACCTTGGAGTTCGAGGTGCATCGTCCTTTATATGAGTATTTTGTAAAGGAATTGGCCGACGATAGTTATTGCCCTCGCCAGATAGAGTTCAACCGTTTGAATTTGACCTATACGGTGATGAGCAAACGGAAACTTTTACAGTTGGTAAAAGAGGGTCTGGTTGCTGGCTGGGACGATCCTCGTATGCCGACGATTTGCGGATTGCGCCGTCGTGGATATACGCCTGAATCCATAAAGAATTTTATACAGAAAATAGGTTATACAAAATACGACGGAATCATCAGTGTTTCTTTACTCGAACATAGTATCCGGGAAGATCTGAATAAAACAGCTACCCGTGTATCGGCAGTTCTTAATCCTGTTAAATTGATTATTACCAATTATCCGGAAAATAAAGTGGAATATTTGGAAACCGAGAATAATCCCGAAGACCCGGAGGCAGGAACCCATCAAATACCTTTCACCCGAGAGCTATACATAGAGCGGGACGATTTTATGGAAAATCCTCCCAAAAAATTCTTCCGTTTAGCTCCCGATCAGGAAGTGAGATTGAAGTCGGCATATATAATCAAGTGCACCGGAATTAAAAAAGATTCCGATGGAAACGTAGAAGAAATTTATTGTGAATACGATCCCGATACACGAAGCGGTATGCCGGGAAGTATGCGCAAAGTGAAAGGTACGTTACATTGGGTATCGGCAGAATATAGTTCAACGGCAGAAGTCAGGTTGTATGACCGGCTATTCAATGTAGAAAATCCGGCAGAAGAGAAAGATGTGGATTTCAGAGAATTATTAAATCCCGATTCTCTAAAAATCGTCGATAATTGCCGTATTGAGCCTTACTTGGCCGAGAATGCCAAGCCCGGCAATCGATATCAATTCCAGCGTACAGGATATTTTTGTGTGGACCCGGATTCGACCGATGGACATTTGGTGTTCAATAGGACCGTATCTTTGAAAGACAGCTGGGAAAAATTAAAATCGAAGTAAAGTATAAATTTATTTTCTATACTGTCGGATTCCTTATGTATAAGGGATTCGACAGTTTTTATCTGAATCTGCGATGTCAGCTAAAAAGCCGAATGAACTCATAGACCGCTACGAAGAAATGTTGCGCGGGACAGTTAGTTGTTATTTCGATACAGACGAGATAGATGAAATCTCGGATTATTATGAGTCCAAAGGGCAGTTGTCCAAAGCGTTGCACGCTATTGAGTTCGGGTTGAATCTTCACCCCGACAATGTGGATTTGAAGCTCAAAGAGGCTCGTTATATGCTTTATCTCGATAGAGCAGATGAAGCGAAAAGAATTATGTCCGAACTGGCCGATTATAGTCTTGATGCCACACTTATTCGGGCTGAGCTGTTATTTATCGACGGTTATATGAGTGATGGCCATGCGTTGTTGCTTGCTATGTTGGATAACGACGATATTCGGGAAGATTTTTGTTTCGATGCCGTGGATATATATACCGATTACGATTGTTTCGATGAATTGGTGGAGTTCGTGGAGAAAGCGGGAAAGGTGTTACCCGATAGCCGGGAGTTGTTTCGAGAAATGGCTGCTATCTGCGAAGAGCGTTCGGAGTATGAGCGATCTGTCATTATTTATAATAAATTGATAGACAAAGACCCTTATTCGTTGCAGGATTGGTTTTCTTTGGCCAAAGTCGAGGCTTTGTTAAAACATTATGACAAAGCGGTAGAGGCTTGTGATTTTGCATTGGCGGTGAAGGAAAATGAAGAATCGATAATCTCGTTTAAAGGATATTGTTATTACGACTCCGGACAATATGAGAAGGCCATAGAACAGTTTCTTGAATATGAGTCTATCACAAAGGAAAAATCGGTTGCTTATGAATTGATCGGGGAGTGCTATGTGAAATTGGACGATAACAACAATGCGTTGAAGTTTTTTCACAAGGCTCTCGATATAGAGCCTTCGAACTCGAATATATGTTATCAGTTGGCTACTTGTTATTATGAATTGGGAGATATACAGAAAGCCGTTGTTTATTTGAGAGATACTTTAAGCCTTGATAGTAGGGACGACGAGGCTCATTCGTTTTTAGGTGAAATTCTTTTGCAGGAAGGAGACTACGAAGAAGCCTATTATCATTTGTCCAAGTCGTTGGAGTTGAATGAAGACGATATGGAAACTATGAAACTTAAAGGCGAGGCGTGCCTTCATCTCGAATATTATGAAGAGGCTGTTTCTGTGTTTGAAACAGTGCTTCGGGAAGATTCATACGACCTGCATTGCAGGCTTAAATTAGCCCTCGCTTATGCGAAGATGGGCGATGACGCGAATGCTGAGCGCCAGATACAAATCATAGACCAAATGAGCCAGTCTGCCGATTTTAGCGGTTTACCGAATGAGAAGTCGCAACAGTGGAAAAATGTGCATGGAGCCATTCAATCGTTAAAGCGCTTTTTATTGGATCATATAGATGATTCGGAAAATAAAGAATCCCTTTCATAAAAAGGGATTCTCGATTTGTTCGATACCGATCTCTGTTTCCGGCCCGTGACCGGGATATACGATTGTTTCTTTCGGTAGAGTAAGTAATCTTGTTCGTATAGATTCGACCAACTGATGATGATTTCCTCCCGGCAAATCGGTTCTTCCAATGCTCATTTGGAAAAGCGCGTCACCCGACAGTACAAACCCTGAATCGGGAGCATAAAAAGCCATACTTCCCGGAGAGTGCCCGGGTATGGCAATCGTTTTTAATTTTTCATGACCGAGGTCAAATGTGTCTTTATCGGAAATATAATGCCCAATCGGCTGTATTTCTCCTCGAAACGGAATACCGAAAGATTCGCATTGGCGTATCATATTTTGTAAGAGAAATTCGTCGGCTTCCGCCGCACATAGCATAACTCCATATTTTTTTGCCACGAAAGAATTACCGAAACAGTGATCGAAGTGCAGATGCGTAGCTAACAAATATTTTACGGTCAGCTTATTATCGTCAATGAATTCGGCGAGAGTTTCTTCTTCTTTCGGATAATAGCATCCGGCATCGACAATGGCGCATTCCCTACTGGCCGTGTCCCATAAAACATAGGTATTTACCGGGAGCATGTTGAATTGAAATCGGGCAATTCTCATTTGAACCTATTTTTTTACAATTTGCACATAGACGACTTTTTTCGTGTCGAAATAATCTTCTTTGAAATAGTCTTTCAGGTCGAATACGATCGATGTCTTTTTCACTGTAACGAGTTCGTTTTGTAATTCACCGCCTTTTAGACAGAGAAGTCCGTTGGGAAGCGCGTTTCGTTGTTCTTTTTTTATGTTTTTCCGTATCAGTTTCAATAGATCGGGTAGGGGCATAACCGCCCGGCTTACCACGAAATCGTATTCGGACTTGTTTTCTTCTACGCTTCCGTGCTGAAAAGTCACATTTTCCAAATCAATGGATTCGGCGACGTTCGCGGCGACTTTTATTTTTTTTCCGATGCGGTCTATCAGATGGAATTTACATTCCGGGAAAAGTATGGCGAGGGGAATACCGGGAAACCCTCCTCCGGTTCCCACGTCGAGAATCTCGGAACCATCTGCGAAATTTATCGTTTTGGCAATTCCCAAAGAGTGCAGGATATGGTGGAGGTACAAGTTCTCTATGTCTTTGCGAGAGATAACATTGATCTTTGCATTCCAGTCGGTATATAACTGTCCCAAAGCCATAAATTGATTTTCCTGCTTCGGTGTCAGATTCGGGAAGTATGTTTTTATATATTGCATGGTTTGCTGTTTATTTGATTAAACGACGAACGGGGCTGTCGGGTAAAATATAGCTGTCGATCTCTTTGAACGGTATTTCTATACTGGTTTGCCCTGTCGCATAACAAGCTATTTCGTAAGGGTTATATACCCAACAGATACCGGTATCGGTCAGATAAAAGTTTTCGGTAGCCATGATATCTTCCGTGTCGAAATAGCCTAGTTCCAGTAGGGAGTCGGGTGACGATACATTCAGTTGTTTCATCAGCCGATTCAATAAGATAGAACTAAGCGTATCCGATGAATCGGGCTGGAAAATATCGTCTAAACCGATTTTTTTCCAGTTGGAGAGGTCTATCGTGTAATAACGATTCGAATACATGCCATGGGCTCCGCCCGTATATTCGGACGAGGATACTCCGTAACAGAAGAAATCATTGCGATTGTAAACGGGAGAGAGGGTGTAATCGAAGTCCCATTCGAAAGAATAAGCCTCTCCGCTTTTCGCCAGTTCTTTTTCGAATTCGGGTTCTATTTCTTTATAGGCGTTCACATGAGACTCTACGACCTTTTGTGCGGCTTGTTTCAAGGAGTCTCCCGTATATTCGTCTCCAAAGGTTAGAGGAGAAAGTATTTTTTGCAAATGAAGGTAATCGCTGTCTTGTTTGTATTTTACAGGAATTTCCATTGTCAAGACGACTTTGCAAGCTGGCTTTGCGGTATCTCCGGAGAGATGGTAGGTGTCTGCGATGACTAATTTTTCCACCACAACAGAATCGGCATTCGTTTCATTTGAATGATTATTCTTGAAATTACAAGAGTACAGACAGCTTATCAATGCTATTATACTCAATAACGATACTTTTTTCATATAAATAAGTTTTTTACAAAAATACACCTTTTGTTGTGCTTGGCAAGGGAAAAGAAGCAAAAAAGGAATAGTATTATGCGAGCACCCGGTTTTCGGGATTTTTATAATTTCTGTTGAAAGATTTGTGTACATTTGCATAAGCGCGAAGATGGGCTACATTCGGCATAACCAAATGATTTTTCTGCCCCTCGTTTGCACTATCTTTGCAAAAATGCGAAAATAGACTGCACTCGGCATAACCAAATAAATTTGTTTCTGCCCTCGTTTGCACTATCTTTGCAATAAGATTCGTGTAAAATAAACCTATATGTTACAAGTCGGAAAATTCAATAAGCTCAAAGTTGTTAAAACGGTCGATTTCGGCGTTTACCTCGATGGGGGAGAGAAGGGAGAAATTTTATTACCACGGAAGTTCGTTCCGGAACAATCATGCAGTGAAGGCGGAGAGATAGATGTCTTCGTTTATTATGATTCGGAAGACCGGCTTATTGCAACGACACAAAAACCGTATGCACAAGTAGGTGAATTTGCGTGGTTACAGGTAAAGTCGGTGAATAGAATCGGCGCATTTTTGGATTGGGGAGTAGAGGCGAAAGATTTGTTGGTCCCGTTTCGGGAACAAAATACGGATATGCAGCAAGGCGAGTTTTATATTGTATATGTATATCTCGACTTTGCTACCGGCCGAATAGTCGCTTCCGCAAAATTGGATAAATTTTTAGACAATGTCCCTCCTGAATATGAGGCGAATCAACCTGTCGAAATCATAGTAACTCAAAGGACTCCGCTCGGATACAAGGTTATTATCGATAATTTGCATTGGGGGGTGATTTATCACAACGAGATTTTCAGACCTATAACCATTGGGGAGCACTTGCGTGCTTATGTAAAACAAGTGAGGGAAGATGATAAGATAGATGTGATGTTACAGCTTCCGGGATATGAAAAAATAGACCCGTTGTGTGAATCGATTTTACAGAAGTTGAATGAAGCGGGAGGGGTGTTACGGCTTTCGGATAAATCGCCCGCCGAGGAGATTGCACATTATTTCCAGTGTAGCAAGAAGAGCTTTAAAAAAGCGATAGGCGCTTTGTATAAAGCTCGACGCATTGTTATCGAAGAGAACTCTATTCGTAAGTCATAATAACGGTTCGGTAGAAAATCCGAGGGGGTAGGCCGGAATTTTAACGAATGCGATGGATTGCATCCCCTTTGTTGCGGTAGCAATAGGGGAGATACCGACGGAACGGTAGTTTTGAGGAGAGGGATTGGAAAGATTTCATAAGTTTTTTAGCAGTAGGGGGTAACCCCTCCGTCCTTGCGGACACCTCCCCTATTGCTTCGCCACACCCCGCAATGCTACGGGGCACGGCAGGGAAGGTGTTTTAAAATATCTCTGATAGTAAAAATTGAAACACCCCGTAAGGCTATGGGATACGGCAAGGGAGAAGGTCTAAAAAGTCTCTACGAATATTCTTTTTCCTCTCTATCTGCGAGTACAAGAGTTAAAAGATAATCTCCACTAATTATTGACTGAACCATAATAACCGTTATCTTTTCGCAAGTTAAAAGAACTTTTTTCTACAACTGTTGTTTAAGAGTTGTAAAGTTTCTGTTTTGGAAACCGAATAACTTTTAACAGGTACTAAATAATAAAAACAGTTATGAAAAGAGTCTTCATTATGTTAGCCATTGTGCTGGGAAGCGCAGGGTTATTGTTCGCTCAAAAAAGCAATCAAAAAGAGGTAAAACAGTTGCAAAGTTTTTTGCAGCAAAAATCGGCTAAGGGAGATGCCAATTATATTCGTTTAGGAATTACCGATATTAAGAATCCTGCAATGTGGAAGGGGGTAGTATGGAGCGATGGCCGTGCTATTTCTATCGATTGGAAGGATAAGGAATTGGCCGGAGAATTGGATTTGAATGGATTTACGGCTTTGCAAAAAGTCGATTGTTCACGCAATCAGTTGACGGAGATTAATGTGTCTAACTGTACTGCGCTCAATGCATTGAATGTCAGCAGGAACAAGCTGTCGGAGTTGAATATAGACAATTGTCCGGCATTGATTAAGCTCGATTGTTATAAAAATCGCTTGACCGATTTGTCTCTCTCCGGGCTTCCCGGTTTGAAAAATCTGAATTGTTCCAATAATTTGTTCGTGGAACTTAATGTAAACGGAGCTCAGCAATTACAGAGCTTGAATGTTCAGGGCTGTCATCTTGAATCGTTGAGTGTCGATAGTTGTGAAAATCTTAAAAATCTATATTGCGGTTATAATAAATTGACCAGTTTGAATCTGTTCGGGACGGTCAGTCTGTCTAATTTGAATATCGACGATAACGAAATATCGAATATGCTTTTGTCCAAATTACCGTCTCTTACGTCTCTTATTTGCAGTGACAACAATATGAAGACATTGGGTGTACTCGATTGTACGTCGTTGGCCGATTTGGTGTGTTCGTATAACGATTTAACTTCTTTGAACCTCGACGGGACTACTAATCTGTATTTTGTCGATTGCTCGTACAACGACCTTTCTACACTCGATTTGAGCAATAGAACCATGTTACAACGATTGATTTGTAGTAATAACCAGTTGAATGTCCTCGATGTATCGTTTTGTCCGAATTTGGTTTATATCAATTGCCGGTATAATCAATTAACCGATTTGCGCACTATCGGGGATAATAACTTGCGTATGATTGCTTGCCAATGGAATTATTGATGAACCCGAATGAATTGTAACGAAGGTGGGATAATGTCGTTTCGGGCATTATCCCACCTTTATTTTTAGGCTATTTGTTTTTTAGTCTACTTTATTCTACAATATATTTTTCTTCTTTGTTTGACTTCAAAAATATCCCCGATTTCAATCTTCTGTATTCCCATGAGTCCAATGGTTTAGTCGTTGAAATAAGGCGTACTTATGTAGTATAGATAAAAATCTACCGGGATATTCAGTTTGGCGATTCTTTTCCACATGTCGGGCCGTATTCTGAACTGGAAGTTATAATGTCCCATACTGCAATGGAGTATCAGTCCGCTGTTTTTGAAACGGCGGAAAACTTTTCGAAACGACTCTAAACGGCTTTCTACCAAGTCCAATATTTCGTTGGATTGATATACCAGATCGAAGTATTTCGATGCTTTTCGGTTGTCGAACGTGTCGTAGAACCAGACGTTTTTCTCATCGAAGACCGGGTGAGTGCCGGGCTCGGTGTAGGGTATGTCGGGGTATCCTTTCCGTTTGATACGGGTGGGGGATATTCCGGTCATCTCGGTAACGATACCCGGGTCATTCTTTCCGGTCTCGATATAGAGCGTACAGCCCATTTCGGTTCCGGCCTTGATTCGGTTAATGTTATTTTTCTTGCTGTTACTGAACAGGTACAGGTCGAAGTCGACCAACAATCCGTACGGTGCGATACGTCTCCACAGTTCAGGCGGAATGCGGAATTGAAGTTTATGCCGGTTGGTATAGCAGAAATGAAGGAGGCATTTGTATTTGTAGTTCCTAAAAATCTTTTGGAAAGAGCTTTTCTGTTTCTCGATCATTTCGAGCATATCGATCGATTTGAAAGGTATCAGATGGTCGTCTTTTTCAAAATAGGTAGTGCCGGATAATTTCCACAGGTTTTGTTTAAAGAATTTTCCGGGTATTTCCCTGCTTGGCATTATTTCATTAGGTATGGTCCTAAATATTTCGCCTTTTGTTGTAGCCCACGAGGGTTGTATACCGGTCATGCGGGTTACGACCGAGGGAGCATCTTCTTCGGTATCGATCCAAAAATCGCATCCCATTCTAATTTTTTTATTGTCGAATGTAATCATTACTTTTAATCTTCCTTTATTCTATGAGTTATGGGAATAATAGCATGTAATTTTAATGCTTTTTCCGTAGTAACTTATCATCAATCTATGGAGGCGAAAAGATTCTCATATTTACTTAGTGAGGTGAGATAATTGTTCTTATATTCGATAAGACGTATTTTGGAGAAAGGGATTCTTTGTGATTGTATAAAGTTCGTCTGTTCATCTATTTTATTGAGAACAATGGATTTTCGGTTGAGCTTGGAAATTTTTCCGACAAGGATATAATCGTCCGATTCCAACCCTATCGCTATGTTTTCTTTTTTCTCCATGAAGGTACTGAAAATGTGCATGGTATTTGTACAATCTATACCCTTTCCTTCATATTTCCACATAGGTGAATAGTTTAGAGAAAGGATTTTTGCCGAAATTCTATCTGTTGAAACTATATTTTTTTGTTTAATGAAATTTTTATTGATAAATAAATATCCGTCGAAATTAAAATCTCTCTGACTTTGGTGAAGAATAATCCATTCTTCATTTTCTTGAATGACCACACCTTTATATATTTCATTGTGGTTATTAACCTTGATTTCCCAGATTTCCAATCGGGGGATTTTTGTGGAGTCTGTCGTTATATATTTTTGATAAGCGCACGAATAACGAGTGTTCACTCGAAAAAAGCGAATCTTCTGTAAAGGAAATTTTTTATATTCAATCCATTGTGCCTGTTTATCTAAAATCCTCATTGTTATGTATTGTTCGTTGATATTTTTTACTTCTCCAAGCCAAAATTTATGAGCTTTGTGTTGCCATATCTCAACGAGTTTCTCTTTATCTTTATCAAATAAAGCGGGAGGAAATAGAAGCGTAGAATTTATGAGCTCCCATTTTGAGTTGGAAAATATATAGTCTGCTATTCTGTCTGTTTCGATATGAAAATGGTCTATCCACTCTCGATTGATGAATGTATATCCATCGAGGACATAGTCATATGTATTTTCCAAAACAGCGACCCAATTGTTATCATGGTTCACGTAAAGGCCAGTGATGGGCTCTTTTCGTTGTTTTATTTTTATGGTAACAAGATTCTTATTTGTAACGTTTTCTCCTTTTATCTCCTTTTTCATCTTCTGTTTATGATTCTTGTTCTGTATATTCGTCTTCCCAAGTTTCCGGGTTCCAGTTTTTTTCAATACGGTCTATTAAAAATTCTATACCCCAGATTCCATAAGGAGGATATTCTTTTTGCTTTTTTGTTAGTTTTTTTACCAATCTCCATTCATTATTTTGAATATTGGTAATTACCCACCCTTTGAACACTCCGCAAACCGTTTCTACTGTTTTGAAATATTTAGGGACTTTGAACTTTTTGACTTCGGAAAAGCCGACTTTGCGAATGTATTTTCTTCGTAAAGCTATTCCCAACGGAACGAAACAGATATATCGTTCTTTCTGTTGGACTAATTTTTCCAAATCGACAGGTTCATGGTATACCCCCGGAAGCAAGCGTATCAATGTCGTTTGGTCTACTTCGGCCATGTATTGGATATATGCATTCCCTATTGCCGTAGGGACTTCAAAAATATCCCCGATTTCAATCTTCTGTATTCCCATAAGTCTGATAGTTTAGTCGTCGAAATAAGGCGTACTTATGTAGTATAGATAAAAATCTACCGGGATATTCAGTTTG
>ERZ834694.842-NODE-842-length-32331-cov-3.189429_pt1 | contig 32331 bp, 25 predicted proteins | sample MGYA00519691_ERZ834694 | MGnify/ENA primary metagenome ERZ834694 (study PRJEB31850, sample SAMEA3708758) | human gut metagenome | biome: human gut; feature: human-associated habitat; material: faeces | place: China | collected 2014 ... | reverse complement strand
AAAGATTTTGGCTGACTTTGTAGAGGCATAATCAGACACAGTGCATTAGATATCGCCCGGGGCAGAATGAAACTCCCCGGGCGGTATTTTTATGTGCAAATGCATGCTTTTTCATTTAGTGAGAAGTATGCTATAATTCAAAAATATGCTTACACTAGACGAATTTATCAAAGAATTTCATATTATGTTAAATGACCAGCAACTGGCGGCGGTGCAAGCCATAGAAGAACCGACCTTGCTCCTGGCGGTTCCGGGATCGGGCAAGACGACAGTCCTTGTGACCCGCATCGGTTATATGGTCTACTGCAAGGGGATCGCACCGGAAGAAATATTGGTCGTTACCTACAACGTTGCCGCCAAGAGCGACATGCAAAGACGCTGTAAAAAGATGTTTGGTGAGGATTTATCCATGCGCGTGGAATTTCGTACCATCAATGGCATTTGTGCAAAGGCGATTGCCATGTATAGCCGTATGGTAGGAAAGCAGGCATTTGAACTGCTGAGTGATGAGGGAGAAAAGGCGCGGATCCTTGCAGGGATCTATCAGCGGATCGAACACGATTTTCCAAGTGAGAATGACTTGTCAGATCTGGCAACCCGCATCACCTATATCAAGAACCGCATGCTGTCTAAGGAAGAAATTGCCCGTCTGAATGCAGAGTGCGACTATGATCTTGCCAAGATCTATGAGGCATACCGGCGGGAAATGCGCGCACGCAGTCTCATGGATTTTGACGACCAGTTGGTTTATGCCTACACCATGTTTCGCAGTGCCCCGGCACTCTTGGATGCCTTCTGGGATCGTTATTCTTATATCATGGTGGATGAAGCCCAGGATACCTCCAAGATCCAGCATGCCATCATAGAACTTCTGGCAGGCAGGGAGCATCATCTCTTTATGGTAGGGGATGAAGATCAGAGTATCTATGGATTTCGTGCCGCCTATCCGGAGGCACTGCTTTCCTTTGAAGATCGCTATCCGGGGGCGCGTGTCCTTTTGATGGAGACCAATTACCGGTCGGATGCCGGTATTGTCGCGGCGGCGGATGCCTTTATCCGGCAGAATTCACTGCGTCACGAAAAACATATGCGTCCTTGGCACCAGGAGGCAGGCACGATCCGTACGATCGACATAGCCCGCAGAAAAGGGCAGTATGGATATCTGCTCAAAGTGGCACGGAACCTGATGGAAAAGGATGCGGAGGATCAAAAAACGACGGCGGTACTTTATCGCGATAATGAGAGCGCACTGCCTCTGATCGATCTTTTGGAAAAGCAGGAGATCCCTTACCGCATCAAGAATGCTGAGATCTCTTTTTTCTCTCACCGCATTGTAAATGATATCAGAAATATCATCCTCTTTGCCGCAGATACGACCAATACGGAACTCTTTTTGCAGATTTACTATAAATTACAGTTCTTTATCAAAAAGGCGGATGCGGAAGCCATCTGCGCCCAGGCAAAAAGAGAGGAGATCAGTGTCTTTGATGCGGCACTTTCTTATTATGGCGAGGGCGATTGGACGGCAGGAAAAGTCAAAACTATGCGCACCCATATGGCAAATATGATGCGGGAGCCCGCAGATAAGGCACTGTTCCGTATCCTAAATCCCATGGGATATCTGGATTATGTCGAGCGTTCCGGATTAAAAAATACCAAGACGGAGATCTTACAGATGCTAGCACAGGGAGAAAGATCACCTTTGGCATTGGTAGAACGGCTGGATGCATTGGCAGAGATCCTGCGCAATAAGGAAGATGATAAAGAGGCAAAACTGGTCTTATCCACGATACACTCCAGCAAGGGCTTGGAATATGACACTGTCTATCTTCTGGATGTGGCGGATGGGATCTTCCCGGAGACAGTCCTGACATCTTACCGCAGTGCTGACAAAGAGGAGATTGCGGCGTATGAGGAAGAAAGAAGGCTCTTTTATGTGGGGGTCACGCGGGCAAAAGAAAATCTGATCCTCTTTCATGCAAAGACGAAATCGACTTTTTTAGAGCAGTTTCTGCCGGATCTGCGTGGAAGTGAGGCGGAGGCAGAACATATAGCCAACAGACCCAATCCAAAGAAAACAAGTCTACAGGCAGATGGACAAAAGGCACTGGCGCGTTTTGCGTCCAGCAGAGAGTCCTATTCCAAGCAGGGCATCATCCCTACCGTGCATCCGGGCGACATCGTGCTCCATAGCAAATACGGCAGGGGCGAGGTAGGAGCCCTTTTGGAAAAATCAGGAAAGATCCGTGTGTCTTTTGATGGCATCAACAAGACCTTTGCTTACCCCGGGGGCTTTTTGAACGGCAATCTGGTCGTGGAGGAGGACGAACTATAGTATATCAGGAAGGTCGCAGGCACTTTTTCTTCCATAAATTCGGTAAAATTTGCAAAAAGTTCTGCCTGGATCTTCTCTGCAACCGCATATTGATCGGCAAAATGATTACGATCCAATAGAGTAGAGAAATCCTTGAAAAATGTGAAAATAGTGTTATCATAGTTATAGATGACTAATTCGGGGGGAAATGGATTAGGAGCAGCAGGAATATGTGAGATCATGGGCGGTCTTTGGGTGTTCCTGCTGTTTTCGTACTATTTTTACATAAGATGAGGAAGGAAACAAACGGTATCATGGAAAGGTTTGAACCGGAAATCGAGGCATGCGTTGCAGAGGTAAAAGAGAGATTTCCAATGATCTTTACCCCTTTGTATCGGCAGTTTCGCAGATATTGCGAAAAGTTGTTTGAGTATGCGGCGAGAGAACAGTCTGATTATCTCTTCGCGCTTGCGTATTTTTACATGATGGAGTATTATGCCTCGGACAATGACTGTGTCAACGCGATCAGTTGTGGGCATGAGGGTATCAAATACCAGTTGGCAACGCAAGAGTATGAGTTGGTGGCACGGACATACAATGTACTTGGTGTATGCAATTTTGTCATGGGAAATTTTACCAAGGCGGTCGATTATTATTTATCCAGCATTGATTACAGCAAGGAATATCGTTTCGCGCAGATCCATGGGATGGCAGCATCCAATCTGGCAGATCTTTTCCGCTACAACAATGTCTACGAGAGAGCCATGTTCTATTATGCAGAGGCTGAGGAGTACATCATAAAGAGCGGGGAAGCGGAGACCAAGGAAACGACCTTTAATAATATGAACTGCATGCTTTGTAATAAGGGCTACTGCCTTTTGAACATCGGCAAGATCGATGAGGCGACTGAATGCGGTGAGCGCATCATAGACAATATTTACAAGAACCCGGATATTCCTTATGTCCAGTTTGGCGTACACACCTTTTTGGCGACTCTCTATCTGGCGCGTGATGAGCGGAGCAAGGCAGAGTTTCATCTTGGCATGGCGCAAAAGGATTTCCACCAGAGTGATAATTACACGGATTATCTGGATGATATCCGCGCCTATATTCAGGTATATATAGATCTGGAACAGTACGATGAAGTGACAAGGATCCTCAATTATTTCATCAAAAAGTGCGAGCAGGACAATGCGTCTTTCTTTATCTATAGTATGTTTATGGAAAAACGTATCCGTTGTGCCGCTATCCTAAAGGACCAGGTCGGCTATCTGGAATATACCAAGCGTTTTCTGGAAAGTTACTGGGAGCGTGGCATCTACAATCTGGAAGCCGTCGTGCAGGCGGAGAGTGCGCACAATGAGCACAAGCGCATCATGCATATGCAAAAGGAGATCACAGAGCAGAATGAAAAACTCATGATCAAGTCCAACCATGATGCCCTGACTGGACTGCCCAACCGTGCTTATTGGCACAGTTATGCAGAAGATGCGTTGGCAAAGGCGATCCGCAATGGTACGACTTTTGGCGTTGAGATCTTGGATATTGATTTCTTCAAATCGGTCAATGATACTTACGGACATATCGATGGCGATCATTATCTGGTGCATGTGGCAGATGCTCTCAGCAGTCTGGTGCAGGAAAATGAGGATGTATTTGCCGCACGTTACGGCGGGGATGAATTTGTCCTTGTCTATACCGGCAAGACAGACGAGGAGATCTGTCAGATGATGGCACATCTCAAAAGCAACATGGAGCGTATCGCACTGCCGGGCACAAGCCCTGTGGGCGTAGATTATATCACCTTATCGCAAGGATGTTGTCACTGCGTGCCGGAGACAAAGAACCGTTTGTGGGATTATCTGGCAACGGCGGACAAACTCCTGTATCAGGTCAAAAAAGACGGCAAGAATAATTATAAAGTAGGACGTTGGATAACAGAGTAGTTTCTGACAAAAAGAAGGCGGTCCCTTATTTGGGATCGCCTTTCGTTAATGTATTATGCAATAATTTGAACCAGTTGGTCGGACCCATGGCAATAGCACTTGCCGGTTTTTTGATATGCAGTGCATGACGACCGGCAGGCTTCCAGGTTGGAAGATGGTCTGTATTTGGATCGCCTGTTTTGGCAAAAGCAACGATATAGGAGATCATTGCCTCAGAGACCTTGGTATCCTCGGCGTCGTAAGGTCGGTGGGATGCGTTCAGGGTTCCAAAGACATAACGAAGGTCGCTGGAATGGAAAGCACCATTATGGTCATTGCCGGGAGCATCAATGTCAAAGTAGTAAAGATAGGCGTGATTTGTCTTGGCATATTTGTGGGAGATATGTCCCATGATGATGGCATACATATCATTATTGGTGTAGCCCAGCATGTAGTCGATCGGCAGAGGGTGATCGATCAGAGTATCCACAGGTGCGCTGATCAGATAGCCGTCCACGACCGGCATGGTGTTGTAGGTGTTGTCCTTGCGACGGGATTTCAGTTCCTCGATCGCGGTAAAGATGGTCTTGATATCTAAGACCTTTAGTTCATCTAAGGTTGAAACACCGGCGGTCGCCATCAGATCTTCCCAGTATTCATGGGTGTTTTCCGATGGGCGTGGCAGGGCAAATTTCGGGAACATGCCGCCACCGGATAACATGATGGCACGCTGGTAAAGTCCCTGGCATTTTGGACTGAGGCTTAAGTACTGGATGGAAATAGCACCGGCACTCTGTCCCATGACAGTGATGTTGTTGGCATTGCCCTTGTAATCAGCGATGTTTGCCTTGATCCATTGCAGGGCGGTGAACTGATCGTCGAGTCCAAAGTTGCCGTCACGTCCGTATTTTTCCCAGATGTCTGGATGCGTCAGATAACCGAAGATGCTGACACGGTAGTGGATCGATACAAAAACAATGCCGCGTCTGGCATAGGCAGCACCGTCGATCGCACTGTCATAATTGGCACCGGAATCAAAGCCGCCTCCGTGGATAAAGACCAGTACCGGGAAAGGTCCGTCGCCGGCAGGGGAAAAGATGTTGAGGTTCAGGCAATCCTCGTCATAGTGGAAGGTCTGCCCCTGACGGAATTCATTGTGATAGAAAAGCCGTTCCGGGATTTCTAAATGTTCGTAAAAAGTGCGGTTCTGCGGACATACATTGCCGTAATGGGTGGCATCGTAAACGTCGTCCCAGTGTTCTACCGGTTCGGCATAGGCAAAACGCTCGGCGCTTGCGTAGCGGATACCAAGGTATTTATCGTAGCCGTCGCAGTGGATGCCACGGATCTGACCGCATTTGGTCTGGGTTGTGATAAAGTTCTCCATAATCGTCTCCTTATTTATACTCCTAAATTTGGATCTGTCTGTATTCTAGCACGAAAAGCCCAGTGTGGACAGGATTTTTTAAAAGAATTAAAAAATGTTAAAAAATTGCACAAAGTAACTTGCCATATGGAAAGAAACGTAGTAAAATGTAATAAATTAAATGAGTTAAATAATACAACTCGCGACATTATATTATTACAAAAAAGGAGAGTTATAATGGGGGAACAAAAAACACATGGTCTGACGACCAAGGAGAAAATGGCATATGCCTGCGGTGACTTTGGCGGGGTTTTGACTTTTTCTCTGATTTCATCTTTTTTAACAATGTTTTATACGGATTGCCTACATATTCCGTTGGCACAGATTACCATTCTGATGTTTGTGGCAAGAATTTGGGATGCAATCAATGATCCACTCTGGGGGGGCTTTATCGATTCCAGAAAGCCGACAAAGTGGGGGCGCTTCCGTCCTTATGTTATGTGGGCATCCATCCCACTGGCAGTAGCAGCGGTACTGATGTTTGTCAAGATTCCCGGACTGACGACCAACCAGTATCTGATCTACGCATATGTGACTTACATCTTATATGGTATGATGTACACAGGTGTCAACATCCCTTACGGATCTTTGGCATCCGTTATGACCGATGATCCGATGGAGCGTTCGTCTCTTTCTGTATGGCGTTCCGTAGGTGCAGGATTTGGTAATATCCCATCCATGATCTTACTGCCGCTTTTGGTATATTCTACTGTGATCGGTGCAGATGGTACCGAAACAAAGGTCTTAGATCCGACCAAGTTAGGATTTGCCGTACTTTGTATCGCAGTGGTATCTATTGGTATTTACAGCCTACATTTTAGAAATGTAAAGGAACGTATCACAGTTCCGCCAAAGCAGAAGCAGGAAGGTATGCATGTATTCCGTACCGTTGGGGATCTTTTTAAGAACCCGCCGTTCATTTTTCTGTGTCTGGTATCCATGCTTTTGATCGCATTCCAGATGTACACACAGACGACTTACAACTACCTCTTCCTGAACTTCTATGAGAAGCCGGGACTTTACAGTTTTGTGACCGTTTGTACTTATGTACCGATGGCATTGTTCTTACCGATCATTGGTAAGTTAGTCCGCAAGTTTGGTAAAAAGGAGATCTGTGCATTTGGTCTTGCTTTTGCCGCTGTTGTAAACTTTATCATGTATTTCCTCAAGTTTACACCGATGGTAAACAACCCATATGTCTTTATGATCCTCTTATTTTTCTCAGGCGCAGGACAGACATTCCTGACACTGGAAGTATGGGCATTGGTTATGGATGTTATCGATTACCATGAACTTCTTTCCGGCAGACGTGAAGAAGGTACATCTTATGCATTGTATTCTTTCACCAGAAAGTTAGGTCAGACCTTAGCAGGTGTTGGTGTACCGATCTTACTTGCAGTGATCGGCTACAATGTAGATGCAAGCAAGCAGTCAGCAGAAGTTGTTGCAAAATTATATGATATGGCAACACTGGTTCCGGCGATCGTGCTTTTGGTTATGTTCTTATTACTGACATTTGGCTATAAACTTTCAAAAGAAAAACTGGTTGATGTCTACGCAGAACTTGCAAAGCGCAGAGAGCAGGAAAATTAATAAATCTTTTTTGAGGGGCAGTCCCGAGTGAGGTATCTCACTCGGGACTTTTTGAGTGTAGAAGGGAAAGCGAGAAAGGGGGAGGCATTAGCCGGTCTGCCCCTATCCCCTCCCCCCTTCCTCGCTTTCCTTACCGCCATATTTATGCCATCGACTTGACAGCCTCATCTCCTTTGGTTATACTAGCACGAGTAATACACAAAATATCAAAAGTGAGGTATAAATACCATGATTAAGATAATTACAGATTCCGGATCGGATATTTTACAGGAAGAATGTGACAAGGTGCGGGTCCTTCCATTACATGTTTCTTTCGGAGAAGAACATTACCGTGATGGCGTTGATCTTTTACACGAGACCTTTTATGAAAAACTGATCGAGACTGATGTTTTGCCAAAGACCAGCCAGATCAGTCCTTATGAATTTATGGAGGCTTATCGGCAGGAACTGGATGCTGATGCATCGGCAGGAGAGGGACAGATGAGCGACAAGCAGATCCTTGTTATCACGCTTTCCTCCAAGTTATCCGGTACTCACCAGAGCGCCTGTATCGCGGCAGAGGAATTTGAAGGTCAGGTCTATGTCGTAGACAGTGAAAACGTCACGGTGGGACAAAAATGCCTTGTCATGCGTGCGGTAGAACTGGTCGAGGCTGATTATGGGATAGATGAGATCGTAGGGATTTTGGAGGAGGAAAAGAAACAGATCCAACTGATCGCATTATTGGATACACTGGAATACCTGAAAAAGGGTGGACGGATCTCGGCAGCATCTGCTGCACTTGGTAATGCATTATCGATCAAGCCGGTTGTGGGAGTAGGTGCAGGAGAAATCCTTGTACTTGGAAAAGCGCACGGATCAAAGAATGGAAAGAACCTGCTGATGCAGCGGACCAAGCAGGCGGGAGGAATTGATTTTTCACGTCCTTTTTATTTAGGATATACCGGGCTTTCAGATAAGTTGATCTGCAAGTATATCGAGGATAGTCGTATGCTTTGGGAAAAGGCACACACAAAAGAGGAATTGCCGATCGTTTCCGTCGGGGCGGCGATCGGTACCCATGTAGGACCGGGAGCGATCGCGCTGGCATTTTTCGCACCGCAATAAAAAAGAATGTGCCAAAGCACATTCTTTTTATACATAATTTTTACGCCTCGGTATGGGCTTCCATATTCTTTGGCAAAACAAGATTTAAAATGATGGAAACGATAAATACGACGGCAACGCAGTTTTCTGCAAACACGGTCTGGATGATCTGCGGGAAAATAGCAAAGATTTCCGGTACCTGTGTAAAGCCGATGCCGACACTGAGTGAGAGTGCGGCGATCGTGATATTTCGCTGTGTAAAACCGGCTTTGCCCATCATTTGCAGACCGCTGATGACAATGTTACCAAACATCATCAGGGTACAACCGCCAAGTACGGCATCTGGCAGTGTGGCAAGCACAGAACCAAAGATCGGGAAGATACCGGCAAGGATCATGATCACAGCACCGGTAGCAATGGCAAAGCGGTTGACAACTTTTGTCATAGCGACCAGACCAACGTTCTGGCTGAAAGATGTGATTGGCATACAGCCGAAAAGACCGGAGAGTGCACTGATGAAACCGTCGCAGGCGATGGAGCCGGAGGTCTCTTTTAAAGTGGCTTCGCGGTTCAGACCGGAAGCGGCAAGTGCGGAGGTATCGCCGATCGTCTCGGTAGCGGACACCAAAAAGATCAGGGTCGTTGAAATAATGGCGTTGATATTAAACTCCGGCTTGAATGGCATGAGTGATGGGAAAGCAATGAGCGCTGTGTTCTGCAGAGAAGAAAAATCAACTGCGCCCATAGCAATGGCAATCAGATAACCAACCACAAGTCCGAACAAAACAGATAACTGTTTGAAATAAGATTTTGCAAAAATATTAAATAGGATACAACATAAAAGTGTGATGCTTCCTAAGATCCAGTTTGTAGCGGAACCGAATGTTTCGCTGCCACTGCCACCGCCGAAAGAAGATGCTCCGACAGACAGCAGAGAAAAGCCGATAGCAGTCACGACGGTCGAAGATACGATCGGTGTGATCAGTTTGATCCAGTATTTTGCCAGCAGTCCGAGAATACCTTCGATGATACCGCCGACAATGACGGCTCCGACAATGGCATTATAGCCATAGGCGACGCCCAGATAGGTAAAGACAGAAACAAAGGTAAAACTGATCCCCATGACGATCGGAAGACCGGATCCAACCTTGTGGAAGATCGGGAACAACTGGATCAGTGTACCAATACCGGCGATCAGCATAGCTGACTGGATGAGCATGGCGGTATCCTGGGAAGAAAGTCCGCTGGCTCCGGCAACGATAAAGATCGGTGCGATATTGGATACAAACATGGCAAGAATGTGTTGCAGACCAAATGGTACTGCCTGCTTTACGGAAATCTTGCCATCAAGATGGTATAAATTTTCAATAGACGGGGTTTCTTTTGTAGATGTCATTTCTTATTATATATGGAACAATTCCATACAAGTCCTTTCTCTTAGTGTATTTGTTTGCTTATCCTACTGCTGACGAAAGACGATCTCTCCGCTTGTAGCGTCCATGCTCTCCACGATGGCGAGGGATTCCAGATGGAAACCGAGATTGCGAATGATGCGCCCGCCGTTCTGGAAGCCCTTTTCAACAGCGATACCGATGCCTTCTACGGTTCCGCCGGCTTCGTTGACAATGGAGATGAGTCCCTGCAGGGCACAGCCATTTGCCAAAAAGTCGTCGATGATCAGCACATGGTCATCCGGCCCCAAAAACTTGCGGGAAACAATGACGTTGTTCTTACATTTATGTGTGAAAGATTCGACCTCTGCCTTATAGACGTCGCCGTCGATGTTGATGCTCTTGGATTTTTTCGCAAATACGACCGGTACGTTAAAATGTCTTGCAACAATACAGGCGATACCGATACCGGATGCCTCGATGGTCACGATCTTATTGATATTTGCGTCGGCAAAGCGTTTCTTGAATTCAGCACCCATTTCATCAAAGAGGGCAATGTCCATCTGGTGATTCAAAAAACTGTCAACCTTTAGGACATTGCCTTCTTTTACAATTCCGTCTTTCACGATTCGTTCTTCTAAAAAGTTCATGATATCTTTTGTTCCTCCTGTTATGAACATTTTACAATTTTTTTGCTAAAAACAGACTATCAAAAAAAAGAGGAAAAAACAATCATTTTACAAAAATGCCTTCAACTGATTGCGCAGTTCTTCCTCGGCAGAAATGATCTTGCGGCAAAGATCTTTGATCTCGTCCCCGGCGCGTTCATATTCGTTCAAATATTTGCGCAGGGACTTGATGCCCATGTCACAACCGTCTGTGAGCAGGTCGGCGATGGTGGTGTCCTCGGCATCCAGTGCAATCTTGAGATTGGTGGAAAGGTAGGACATGCCGGAGAGGAGGGGATTCGGCGCGTCGCTTTCCTGCCCGTATTTTTGCAAGAGGGACTGTATTTTATCCTTCAGGTTCTCATGCGTATTTCTGCTTTTTTCTAAGACGGAGCGAAACTGGTCGTCACTGATCTTATCTGCCACCTGATGCATGGCAGAAAGCCCCATCTGTATGCCTTTGTCACATTCATGTAAGAGTTCGATGCTATCCTGTGAAATATTTTCTTGATCCATTTGATTATCCTCCAAAAAAATCTGTGATTTGTGTTATACTAAGACTACATATGGTTAATTTGTTACCAATGATGGAAAATTATACATGATAGCTCGCGCAAGTTGGGACAGGATGCGCGCAAATATAGAAATGAAAGGGAATAAGATGCAATATACAACAGTGCTTTTTGATCTGGACGGCACGCTGACAGAGTCGGCACCGGGGATTGTCAATTCGGCGGCGCATGCCTTGGAAAAATTTGGAATACATGTAGAAGACAAAAATGACCTTTTGTGCTTCGTGGGACCACCATTGATCGAGTCTTTTCAGAAATATTATGGCTTAGATGAGGTGCAGGCAGTTCAGGCTGTTTCCTATTATCGAGAGTATTACAGCACCAAGGGCTTGTTTGAAAACAAACTGATCGACGGCATACCGGAACTTCTGCTTACCTTAAAAAGTGCAGGAAAGCAGTTACTGGTTGCGACAAGCAAGCCGGAGTTCTTTAGTGAGCAGATCATATCCCATTATGGGATACGTCCGTATTTTACCTATGTTGCGGGGGCAACGATGGATGAGACCAGGACGGCAAAGAGCGAAGTGATCGCCTATGCGATGGAGCAGATCCCGGGTGTGGCAAAGGGAAATATCGTCATGGTCGGAGACAGACATCATGATGTTGACGGAGCGATCGCCAATGGACTGGACAGCATTGGGGTGACCTTTGGCTATGGAGACCGGGCAGAACTTGCAGATGCAGGTGCTACCTATATCGTGGATTCCGTCGCAGAACTTCAGAATCTGCTCTTGCAAAATTCGTAGGATTTAAGTATAGTTAAGCATATGGAAACGAAATATTAGGATTTAGTTTCTTGTTGGCAATCATAAAGTAATCTAATTTACCCAATACACGTCAAAATACATTGTTATCTAAGCAATAAAAAGGAGGAGGAATAAATATGTTACAAGAAAGTATTAAAAAGTTGGTACAATACGGCATCAACACAGGATTGACCCCGGAGTGCGAGCGCATTTACACGACCAACCTGCTTTTGGATGTCATGAAGGAGGATGAGTACACGGATCCGGATTGTGATCTGTCTGACATTGTATTGGAGGATGTCTTAAAAGATCTTCTGGATGCGGCAGTAGAAAAGGGACTGATCGAGGATAGCGTTGTTTACCGCGACCTTTTTGATACACGTCTGATGAATTGTCTGATGCCACGTCCGGCGACTGTGCAGACAAAATTTGCCGAAGAATACAAAAAGTCACCACAGGCAGCCACCGACTATTTCTTTAAACTCAGCCAGGACAGTGATTATATCCGTCGTTACCGTGTAAAGAAAGATAAGAAGTGGACCGTGGATACCAAGTACGGCACTCTGGATATCACCATCAATCTTTCCAAGCCGGAAAAGGATCCAAAGGCGATCGCGGCAGCTAAGAATGCCAAGCAGTCTGCTTATCCCAAGTGCCTGCTTTGCATAGAAAATGAGGGATATGCAGGACGCGCCAATCATCCTGCCAGAGAGAACCACCGTATCATCCCGCTGACTATGAACGGCAGCAGATGGGGATTCCAGTATTCTCCATACGTGTATTACAATGAGCACTGCATCGTTTTCAACGGTCAGCATACACCGATGAAGATTGAGCGTGCGACTTTTGTGAAATTGTTTGATTTTGTAAAGACATTTCCACATTACTTCTTGGGCTCCAATGCAGACCTGCCGATCGTAGGCGGATCCATTCTCAGCCATGACCATTTCCAGGGCGGTCACTATACCTTTGCTATGGAAAAGGCACCGATCATTGAAGAATTTATGGTAAAAGGTTTTGAAGATGTCAAGGCAGGCATTGTGAAATGGCCACTTTCCGTGATCCGGCTTTCCTGCAAGGATGAAAAGCGTATCATTGATCTGGCAGATCATATCTTGGGATGCTGGAGAACTTATACTGACGAAGATGCTTTCATTTTTGCCGAGACTGACGGAGAGTTACATAATACGATCACACCGATCGCCAGAAAACGCGGTGATATGTTTGAACTGGATCTGGCTCTGCGCAATAACATTACGACAGAGGAACATCCGCTTGGGGTTTATCATCCTCATGCCAAGTTGCACCATATCAAAAAGGAAAATATCGGTCTGATCGAAGTCATGGGTCTTGCTGTACTTCCTTCCCGTCTGAAAGGGGAGATGGAAGCCCTTGCGGATGCGATCGTAAATGGTAAGGATATCCGTGCAGATGAGACCTTGAAAAAGCATGCAGACTGGGTAGATGAATTTACTGCCGCATATGAGAAGCAGGGCATTAATATTGATGCGACCAATGTTGATGGCATTTTGGAACAGGAAGTTGGCAAGGTCTTCTGTCAGGTTCTGGAAGATGCCGGTGTCTTCAAATGTGATGAAAAAGGACTGGAAGAATTCCATAGATTTATTGCTGTTCTTTAGGATAGAGTGAGGGACACTCCTTGTGGCAAAAGGAACGTCCCTCACGCACTTTTTACGCACAAAAATAGACCTGGCGATCTGCCGGGTCTTCTTAGGTTTATCAGATGAACGGCTTGCGCCGATTGTTTTCTAAAGTAGGTGCTTTTGGTAAATTACATATTACCAAAAGCATACTTGAAGAATGATACTGCATCTTCGCCGTTCTTTTCCTGTGCCTCTACATACTTATTGTAATTGTAAACTACATATCCAAGACTATTTGAGAATTCCATAATTCATATCTCCTTTCAAATCATGCTTTTAAAATTGAATCAAATCATACTGTACATACTGTAACTTTTCGTATCTCTTAGAACTGTCCTAAAGCAAATTTTAAGAGTGAAACTGGCTTCTGACCATTTGCGCTTGTTTTGTTAGCGTATGTGTTGTACTGGCTGAACAATTGGCCGAATGCATCAAATTCGTTATACATATCTTTTCTCTCCTTTCGTTTTTTCTTTTTCAAAGGTGCTTTCCTTTGATGACCTTACTATAGCACCGCATATAGGGAATGTCAACAAAAACTTTATGTTAAAATTGTGTAATGTGCATAAAAATAGGAGCGTTTACAAGCAAAATAACAAATGGAGGAAAAATCACTGTGGTAAAAATGCACAATATAGTAGTATATAAATTGTGCATAAACACAATAATAGATACGAGAACCGGAAAGGCTGTGAAAAAGAAAACGAGGAATTCGTACATTTTGCATAAAAATTTATTCTTTGAAATAATTGCCAAAAAAGGGGCGTTAAATTTGTAATATATGCTATGTTGCGGCAGGAGCAGACCGGTGTTACAATATAGGAAACGAAGAAACTGATTTTAGTTTTCTGGTTTCCTAAAGAGGAAAAGGGAGGACGCGGGATGGAGAAACGTATTATAGAAGGCGCTTTACATATTGTAGAAAAGCAGGGGGTCAAATTTACCATGGACGAGTTGGCATCGGAACTCGGCATGAGCAAGAAAACGATCTATACCGTTTTTCGAGACAAGAACGAACTTTTGATAGCAATGGTCGATTACGTCTTTGATTATATTAAGGAAAGCGAAGCTTTGGTCATGGAGGATAAGCACTTATCCCTCTTACAGAAGATTCGCAAGATCTTAGGTGTGATGCCGGAGAATTATACGGATTTTGATTTCACCCAGTTTTATGTTTTGCGGGATAAGCACCCGGAAGTCTATGAACGCGTCAGACAGCGTTTGGAGAGCGGATGGGAGATGACCAACCGCCTATTGGAACAAGGCGTAGAGGAAGGCTTGATCCGTTCGGTCGATTTCCGGGTTTTCCAGTTGGTATTTGAGTCTGCGGTAGAGCGCTTCATTATGGGAGACGAACTTGAACGCGAGGAAATCGACTACATGCAGGCATTAGAAGAACTTGTGACCATTATGGTTGATGGAATTGTGGTACACAGATAGAAAGAGGATGGCAAATATGAAAGATCGCATCTATTTGATGAGGGATTGGTTTTTTACCGAAGAATTTACAGAAGACATGATCGTCGATACCATGGATGTTTCCCTGGCACAGACCGTTTCTCTGCCACACACCTGTAAGGAAACACCTTATCATTATTTTGATGAGCATACCTATCAGATGGTATCCTGCTATCAAAAGATCTTATACGCACCGGAAGGCTGGCAGGGCAAATGCCTGCTTTTGACTTTTGAGGCGGTAGGACATGAGGCAGAGGTTTATGTCAATGGCAAAAAGATGGCAGAACACCATTGTGGCTACACCGCCTTTACGATCGATATATCAGAAGCCTTGAATTATGGTGCCGACAATCTTTTGACGGTGCGGGTAGACTCTAATGAGACATTGGATCAGCCGCCGTTTGGATTTGTGATCGACTATATGACCTATGGCGGTATTTATCGTGATGTTTATCTGGAAGTAAAGAATTCTATTTATATAGAAGATATTTTCTTAAAACCAAAGTTTGCAGAGACTGTAACGACCAAGGGTATGGATGCCAAGGCAATCGCACAGATGCAGGTATCCGGTATCTTGGCATCGGAAGTTACTTACTCGGTCAAAGCACAGGAAGCGATCAGTGCCGGTCAGGTCGGTATCCGTCAGATCGTGGATGATCAGGTCGTTTTGGAAGCCCCGATCGCAACGACATCCTTTAGCACACCAGTTGCGGATGTCATGCTCTGGGACATTGAAAGCCCAAAGGTCTATGAGGTGACCACCCAGTTGCTCTACCAGGGACAGGTCGTGGATGAAAAGAAGGTGACGGTCGGATTTCGGGAAGCCCTGTTTCAAAAAGACGGCTTTTACCTAAATGGCAGAAAGGTCAGGATCCGTGGTCTCAACCGCCACCAGTCTTATGCCTATGTCGGATATGCTATGCCGGAATCCATGCAGCGGCTGGATGCCAAGATTTTAAAGGAAGAACTTGCCGTCAATGCCGTGCGTACATCACACTATCCGCAGTCGCACTACTTTATGGATGCCTGCGACAGACTGGGACTTTTAGTCTTTACGGAAATGCCGGGCTGGCAGCATATCGGTGGCCAGGCTTGGCAGGATCAGGCAGTGGAAAATATCAAAGACATGATCGTGCAGTATCGCAATCATCCGTCCATTATCCTTTGGGGCGTGCGCATCAACGAGTCGCAGGACAATGATGCTTTTTACGAGAGAACCAATGCCATGGCACATGCCTTGGATGATACGAGACAGACCGGCGGTGTCCGTGCTATGAAAAAGAGTCATCTTCTGGAAGACGTTTACACCTACAACGATTTTGTCCACAGTGGTGCCAATGCCGGTTGTGAACCAAAGGAAAAGGTCACTTCCGATGTAGAAAAGCCTTATCTGATCACAGAGTACAACGGACACATGTATCCGACCAAGATGTTTGATTGGGAAGAACACAGACGCGAGCATATGATCCGCCATGCAAATGTCCTCGATGCTGTTGCAGGACAGGAAGATATCGCAGGTTCCTTTGGCTGGTGCATGTTTGACTACAACACCCACAAGGACTTTGGCAGCGGAGACCGCATTTGTTATCACGGCGTTTTGGATATGTTCCGAAATCCAAAACCGGCAGCTGCTGTTTATGCAAGCCAAGAAGACAGGAATCCGGTCTTGGAACTGTCATCGACTATGGATATCGGCGAGCATCCGGCTTGTAACCGGGGCGATACCTATCTGATCTCCAATGCAGACAGTGTACGGATGTATAAGAACAACATCCTGATCAAGGAATACAAACAGAGTGATTCTAAGTATCAGAATTTAAAACATGGACCGATCCTGATCAATGATTATGTGGGGGATGCCATTGCAAAAGAAGAAGGCTATTCCAAGAGACAGGCAAAGATCGTCAAGGATTGTATGAACCATGTGGCAATGCATGGTATGCAGATCACACCAAAACTTGTCTGGAATGCTTTTCAGTTGATTTGTATCTACCATATGAACCCAAACGATGCGGTAGGTCTTTACAATAAATATGTAGGCGATTGGGGAGGCGAGTCCAAGCAGTATCGCTTTGACGCGATCAAGGATGGCAAGGTTGTCCGTTCCCTGATCAAGACACCGATGAAAAAAGCATCTTTGGCGGTTAGCCTGTCGGCAACGACACTGGTGGAAGATATTACCTATGATGTCATAGAGGCGCGCGTGCGAGCCGTCGATGAATATGGCAATCAACTTTATTATATGCAGGAATCACTTTCTGTCACAATAAGCGGTCCGGTCGAACTGATCGGTCCAAATGCAGTGCCACTTCGCGGAGGAGCCACAGGGCTTTATATAAAATCCATGGGGGAGCCGGGAGAAGCATCTGTCACGATAGCGTGTGCAGGCTTGGATCCGATCACGATCAAATTAGAAGTGCAAAGCACAAGGGAGGATAATTAATATGGAAGAAAAATCAAAAGTAATCTTTGGCAATGTCATGAGCGACAAGGTTTACAAGAGCGCTGTCAAATCCAAGAAAAAGTTTATCAAGAAGTTTGGAGATGACTCCAATGTAGATTACCCGATCTACATTCAGAAGAATGAGCATATCGGCGATTCACTTGGTGTCTATGACATCCTTTTAAAAGAGGGGGATAGCCCGGAAGAATTTGATCATGAAAAGGGTATCATTGTTGGGAATATCCGTATGGGATTCGGCCATTACCGTATTTCTATGGCAATGGCATCCGCTGCAAAAGCTATGGGATATACCCCGTACTGGATGGATCTCAACGGCTATCCACAGACCACCTGTACCAAGGTGATCAGTGCGATCTCTATTCTTTGGGATCACGTCTTTCAAAAAATGCACTCTTTAACAAACTGGTCTGGGAGCCGACCAACTATGAGACCTTCCGTCAGTTGAAGTACAATGCATCCGATCAGAAGAATGCAGAACTGATGGCTCCGGTTTACCGCAATGTGCCAAAGGATATCCCGGTGATCGGTACACACGTATGGCCGGCACAGGCAGCCATTCATGCAGGCATGAAAAACGTTGTCAATGCCATTCCTGACAACTGGCCAATGGCACTGCATTTCGCAGAGGGAAGTGTACATACCATCCAGTGTAAAAATGCTTACATGGGCTACCTTATCTGTAACGGCATGAACGGTGATGAGGTCTGCAAGGAGATGCCAAATGAAGATCTGGTCTACACCGGACATTATATCGATCATGAACTGGTATCGAATATCGAGGCAGATTGCGATGCGAGAATGGCAAGAAAGGCAAAGGGAGCACCAATGCGTTTCCTTCTTACCATCGGTGGTGCAGGCGCACAGAAAGAGATCTTTGCAGCCATTATCAAATATCTGCTTCCGATGATTAAGGACAACAAGGCAGCCCTTTATGTCAATGTCGGAGATTACAAGAATGTCTGGGATGATCTTTCCAAGGATATCCCGGAAATGGCAGGCGTGGCAACCGAGCACTTTAATGAGTTTGAGGCAACAACAAAGTTTGCAGAAGAGGCACTGACCGGTGAGGTGACAGGCATCCATGCTTTCTATCATGAAAACATTTTTGAAGCCGTATATTGCACCAACCTTTTGATGCGCAGTGCGGATGTGCTTGTGACAAAGCCAAGTGAACTTGCTTTTTATCCGGTGCCAAAACTTTTTATCAAGCGTGTCGGAAAGCATGAAATGTGGGGAGCTATCCATTCTGCAGAGATGGGGGACGGAACACTCGAATGTCGCGATATCCCACATACTTTGCAGATGATCGACATCTTTATGAAGGATGACAAACTGCTGGGAGAAATGTGCGACAGTATCAGGTTGAACAAGTCCGTTGGTCTTTATGACGGTGCATATAAAGTAGTAGAGATCGCTATGGGCTTAAAAGAGAAGAATAAATAATCAAAGGGGTTTTTAAGGAGGTTTTCTAAAATGGAAGAAAAGAAGAACTTGAATGGCAAAGAGAAATTTGCTTACGGTATCGGTGCCGTTGGAAAAGACATGGTCTATATGCTGTCCGCGTCTTATATCCTTTATTACTATCAGGATATCATGGGCGTAAGTGCCATTGCCATGGGTATCATTTTGCTGGTGGCTCGTGTGTTTGATGCCTTTAACGATCCGATCATGGGCGTTATCGTTGCAAAGACCAAAACAAAATGGGGCAAATTCCGTCCGTGGCTGATGATCGGAACCCTTACCAATGCCATCATGCTATATCTGATGTTTGCAGTACCGCCTGCATTGAATGGTGGTGGACTCGTAGCATATGCAGCCGTTACATATATCTTATGGGGAATGACATACACCATGATGGATATTCCTTACTGGTCTATGATCCCAGCTTTCACCGAAGCAGGAAAGGAACGTGAAGGTTTATCAGCACTCGCAAGATCTTGCGCTGGTGTTGGTTCCGCATTGATCTCTATCGTGACGGTTATGTCAGTATCTGCCCTTGGTCATGCTTTTGGTACAGATGCAAATTATGAGCAGGTAGGTTACAAGTACATGGCACTTATCGTTGCAGTCCTGTTTGTTGTATTCATCACGATCACCTGTGTGACGATCAAGGAAAAGTCCTCTGTAGAAATGCAGTCCGCATCTGTTAAAGATATGTTCAAGGCTCTGATCCAGAACGATCAGGCAATGACCGTCGTTGTTGCGATCGTTATGATCAACACGGCACTTTACATTACCCAGAATCTTTTGATCTACTTCTTTAAGTATGATTTCAGCCCGGCAAACTGGGAAGCAAACTATACATTGTTCAATACCTGTGGTGGAGCATTCCAGATCCTGGCAATGATGATCCTCTTCCCATTGTTCCGTAAGTTCATGAACACAATGAAGATCTTTACACTGAGTTTTACTATGGCACTTGCAGGTTACGTGATCATCCTTGGAATTTCTGCAAGCGGATCCAGCAACGTATATCTGTTACTGATCCCGGCATTCCTTATTATGGCTGCCATCGGTATGTTGAATGTCATTATCACGATCTTCCTTGCAAACACAGTAGATTACGGTGAGTTAAAGAATGATCGTAGAGATGAATCCGTTATCTTTTCTATGCAGACATTCGTTGTAAAATTAGCATCCGGTCTGTCAGCATTGGTAGCATCTATTGTTCTTGCCGTATTTAACATCAAGAAGAATGAAACCGGTACACTGACACAACTTGCCAGCGGTCAGAGAGTAGGACTCCGTGGCTGTATGACCCTGCTTCCGATCGTTGTTCTGATCATCGGTTATATCGTATATAAGAAGAATTACAAGTTGACCGATGAGAAACTGGAAGAGATCACCCAGGAATTAGAGGCGAAAAAGCAGGCATAAAACGAAAAAGAAAATAATTAAATTTTTGCAATCCGAGCGGCTTTCCTATTATAATGATAGGAGAGTCGTTTTGGACTAAAAGGATTAGGAGGTAGGAGAACTATGATAGAAATTCGGGATGGTTTTTATGCCCTGCACACCCTGCATACGACCTATGCCTTTCGTGTGATGGAGACAGGACAGTTAGAACATTTGTATTATGGCAGAAAGATTTCCTTGGGGGATGGCAGCAGCCTTGTAGAAAAGCATGCCTTTGCTCCGGGAAATACGATTGCCTACGATCAGGAACACTTGAATTTTACACTGGAAGATATGTGCCTGGAAGTTTCCGGCTACGGCAAGGGCGATATCCGCGAACCTTTTGTTGAGGTGATCTGTGACAATGGCAGTTCTACAACGGATTTTGTCTTTGTAGATGCGGCAGAAAAGAAGGGGAAAGCAGCACTTGAGACCCTGCCGAGTACCTATGACGTTTCCAAAGAAGCGGAACAACTCGTGGTGCATCTGCGCGATAAGAACGAGGGCTTTTTGCTGGAACTGGTCTATAGCGTATTTCCAAAGGAAGATGTCATCACGCGTTCCGCCAAGTTTATCAATAAATCAGATAAGCCGGTACGCCTGACGCGTCTTATGAGTATGCAGTTAGACCTCAACCGGTCCGGTTATGTCGTCACCTCTTTCCATGGCGGCTGGACAAAGGAGATGAACCGCTATGATACGACCGTCAATATCGGTAAGTTCGTCAATGCGTCCTATACGGGATCTTCTTCTAACCGCTGCAATCCCTTTATCATGGTAAGCGAGCCGGATACGTCAGAGACCATGGGCGATTGCTATGGATTCAACCTGGTTTACAGTGGAAACCACTATGAGGCTGTCGAGGTCAACAGTTTTGAAAAGACCCGTATCGTTACCGGTATCAATCCGACCAACTTTGCCTTTTTGCTGGCACCGGGAGAGTCTTTTGAGTCACCTGAGGCGGTCATGACATTTTCACACGAGGGATTTTCCGGCGTGAGCGCGCATATGCATCCTTTTGTCAGAGAGCATGTGGTAAGAGGAAGTTGGCAACACAAGGAACGTCCGGTACTGCTCAACAGTTGGGAGGCTTCTTATTTTGATATTTCAGAGTCCAGTTTGCTTCGTCTGGCAAAGATGGGAAAAGACGTTGGCGTGGAACTCTTTGTCATGGATGACGGCTGGTTCGGCGAGCGTAACAACGATACACGTGCCCTGGGTGATTGGACACCAAATACCAAGAAACTGCCAAATGGTGTGGCAGGACTTTGCAAAAAGGTAAATGATCTGGGACTGGCTTTCGGTATCTGGATCGAGCCGGAAATGGTCAACACGGATAGCGACCTTTACCGTGCACACCCGGAGTGGAGCATGGAGATCCCGGGAAAGGACCATTCCGAAGGACGTAATCAGCGTGTACTTGATTTTGCCAATCCGGCAGTGGTAGATCATATGATCGAGCAGATGAAGCAGGTGATCGGTTCTGCAAATATCGCTTATGTAAAATGGGATATGAACCGTATTATCTCGGATTATTATTCGCAGTATCTGCCAAAGGACAGACAGCAGGAAGTAGCACATCGCTATATTCAGGGCGTCTATCGTCTGGCAAAAGAACTGACACAGGCATTCCCAGAGGTCCTGTTTGAGGGTTGTGCAGCAGGCGGCAACCGTTTTGATCTGGGGATGCTCTGCTATTTCCCACAGATCTGGGCGAGTGACAATACGGATGCCGTATGCCGTCTGAACATCCAGAATGGCTATTCCTATGGCTATCCGATGTCCTGTGTATCTGCCCATGTATCGGCATGTCCGAACCATCAGACCTTGCGTGTGACACCGCTGGAATCCCGTTTTGCAGTGGCATCCTTTGGGGTACTGGGCTACGAGTGCAATCTGTGTGATATGTCAAAAGAAGATCTGGAGAGCATCAAGGCGCAGATCGCACTTTATAAGGAATACAGAAATGTATGGCAGTTTGGCGATTTTTACCGGGTAGAAAGCGGAAATCATTACCAGTGGAATGTGGTATCCCAGGATAAAAAGACGGCTATCGGTATGATCATGCAAAGAGAAGTGCAGCCAAATACCATGTTCAAGAAATATCAGGCAAGAGGATTAGATCCGGCAAAGACCTATCATTTTGTCGGGCTGCCGCGCAAGTATAATATCAAGGAATTTGGCGATCTGGTCAATACGGCAGCGCCGATTCATGTAAAACCGGATTCACTGGTACACAATGTGCTTGCTAAGTTTGTCAAGATGGATGGAGAGACAGAAGACTATCTGTGCAGTGGAGATTCCATCATGTACGATGGTGTGAAACTGAAGCAGTCCTTTGTTGGAACCGGCTACAGTGATGAAGTCCGTCACTTCCCGGACTATGCGTCAAGACTCTACTTCATGACAGAGGAGTAAACGCGCCAACCGGAGTGCCCCTACGAAATCTGCATGCATCCCGCGTCTGCCCTTGTCTACTTGGCACTCTTGTCGATGAAGTTGGATTTGTACTTGGAGTAGACGATCTTCTGGCTGCTGTAAAGGCTGTAGTAACCGGATACGGTATAACTAAAGCCGATGGCAAGCAGGAAGAAAGGTGTCCCTTCAAATCCAAACAACTCAAAGCATATGAGCAGGGATGTGATCGGACTGTTGGTCACACCGCAGAAGAGTGCGCCCATACCGACAGCCGCACACAAAGATGGAGAAAAGCCGATCAGGTTGCCAAACATAGATCCAAAGGAAGCTCCGATGAAAAAGGTCGGTACGATCTCGCCGCCCTTGTAACCGCATCCAAGGGTCAATGCTGTAAAGAGGATCTTTAGCAAAAAGGCGAGGGAGGAAATGTCTCCCGCCATACAAAAGGTGATCATGGATGTACCGGTGCCGTTATAGGTCTGGTTGTCAATGCCGCCAACGGCAAAGGACAGTGCCAATACCGCACAGCCACCGACAAAGGCACGCAGGTAAGGATTGGCAAACAATTTCTGATAGAGGGCGCTGGTCTTATGCAAAGAGACACAGAAAAAGATACTCAGCAATCCGCAAAGGATGGAAAAACCGGAAATGATAAGTCCGGTTTTTAAGTCAAAGGCTGGCAGTTCCAAGATTTCATAGGACGGCGATGCAATGCCAAAGACATACAGGGCAATGGCGCGCGCAATGAGCGAGGAGATCGCGCAAGGAAGCAGGGCTGCATAATGCATGATTCCGACGCTGACGACTTCCATGGAAAAGACAGCGGCTGCGATCGGTGTTCCGAAAAGAGCAGAAAAGGCAGCACTCATGCCGCACATGATCATAATGTTGCGGTCTTCTTTTTCACGAAATCCCAGATATTCACCAAAGGCATTTCCGATACTGCCACCCAGCTGCAGGGCAGCACCCTCTCGTCCGGCAGAACCACCGACCAAATGGGTCAAAATGGTGCTGATATAGATGAGGGGAGCCATGCGAAGGGGAATACGGTCATCGGAATGGATCGCAGAGATGACAAGGTTGGTTCCGGGATCTTTTTCGTGCAGGATCAGATGGTACATGGCAACGATCGCCATGGCACCGAAAGGCAGTCCGAACAAGAGATAGGCATGGCTGAGACGAAAAGCCGTCACTGCCTGTAAGAGATAGCCGAAGGATCCGCTGATCAGACCGACAACGATCCCAATGAGCACAGAGACTAAGAGCCAACGCAAAGTAGAGTTGAAACGTCTGACATTGTGCTCGGATTTTTGAAAGAAAAGTGATTTATTAAACATAGTTTTATTCCTAACTTATTTATAGTAAAATGATAGTAACAAAGCAACTTGCGGATGCGAAGATGCATATGTATGTTATCACGTCTGGCACTATAATTCAAATGAGAAGATATAAGAGGAATACAAATGGATAAAACATACGATTTTATTGTCAATTTACATTCCAGGACAGGAAAGGCAAAGGAGATCTGGGAGTCTTTAGAGGAGATCTTAACCAAAGATGGGGTTTCCTACCGGGTCCACATTACAGAATATGTCGGTCATGCGACAAAGATCGCCGAAGATCTGACCGCAGATGATGCATATCATTTTCTGGTGGTTGCCGGAGGGGACGGCACGATCAATGAGGTCTTAAACGGTATCCGCGATCTTTCAAAGGTCAGTTTTGGCTATCTGCCGCTTGGCTCTGCCAATGATTTTGCCAGGGGCTTACATATTACGGCAGAACCGGAAGTGATCTTAAGACAGATTCTGGCATCGGAGACAGAGGATGCCTATGATCTGGGGCAGGTCTGCTGTGGCGGACAGACGAGACGCTTTGCCATCAGTGCAGGCGCAGGCATTGATGCCGCGGTCTGCAGGGAAGCACTGACCTCAAGGCTCAAGGTCTTTTTGAACCGTTTTCATCTGGGTAAATTGACCTATGGACTGCTTACCGTAGCAGAACTTTTCCGTGCGCCTTTTGTATCCGGTAAGGTAGAACTGACGGACGGCAGAGAGTTTCATATGAAGAATATCATTTTTACGGCAGCCATGAACTTCCCTTGCGAGGGAGGCGGTGTTCCCATGGCACCTTCTGCGGATGCGCATGACGGTAAGTTATCTGCCTGTCTGGTCTATGGCATACCAAGATTTCTTTGTCTGTGTGCCTTTCCATTTCTGATCGCAGGCAAGCATGAAAATATCCGCGGCTTTGAGATCGTAGAAGCGGAGGAGTTGCATGTCGTTTTTGACAAGCCTATGGTGGTGCATGCGGACGGTGAGGACTGCGGTGACCAGACAGATGTGACTTTCCGCTGTCTGCCCGGAGCACTTCACATGCCACATTTAGATTAGTTTTACATGACAAAAGACATCTTTAGATGTATGGTATAAGAATAAGGGAAAATGACATCAATAGGGGGAATTTGATGGAATTACTATATAAGATCAAGGATCGTGTGCAGCAGGAGAGCATTGATTACATTGAGGAAAACAGATCCAGTGTTGTCAAGAACAACCAAAAGACCCTGTTTGCACTGAATATTATTTATTTCGTGGTCGTTGTCGGATATCTTCTGGCATCACTGACCGTATTTTCAGAATGGCAGGTTACAGGCGTTTATGCCAGAGCCGTAGCCGTACATCTTGTTGTACTGCCGATCGTTATCATCCGTTATCGGAAAAAGACGAGATCCTATAAGGAAGTTTCGATCGTCTGCAAGGTCTTTCAGTTGTATGTGATGACCTTTGCCGGGATCATGAGTATCGTGCCGATCGAGATGAACCAGCCGGCAGTCTACTATATGCCGATGGCAGTAGCATTTGTCGTGGCATTTACTTATACCTTTTATCAGGCGCTGGGACTGGTACTTTTAGAGATGGCAGTCTATGTGCTGGCGTCCTTTTTGACCAAATCGATCGAGGTCTTTTCGGTTGACCTCTTTAGTTGTATTTTTGGTATTGTTCTTGCAGGCTATGTGGCAAAGATCTTGTATTCTTATCGCGCCAGCGAGAATGAGGCAAAACAGCGGATCCGCCGTATGGGTATGATGGATCGCCTGACCTCGCCCTACAACAAGGCAAGTACAGAGTTCCTTTGCAAGGAGTTTATGCGTTCTCATCCGCAGTCGGATTGTGTTATGCTGATTTTGGATTTTGACAATTTTAAAATGGTCAATGATACTTACGGACATCAGGCAGGGGATGAGGTCTTACGCAGTTTTGGCAAGATCCTGCGCCATTCGATCGGGACAGATGATATCGCCGGACGTTTTGGCGGCGATGAGTTTTTTTTGTTTTTCAAGAAGAAAGATATTACGGATGCCTTGATGAGCGTGGAGCGTGTCATGGAGCAGACCAGAGCCATGCGTGCACCGGATGGCAGACAGCCGTTTTCCTGTAGTGTGGGTATCGCCATCCGCCGTGCGACGGACGATACCATGGAGTCTTACGACCAACTTCTCGCCAGAGCAGACCGTGCGCTTTATGATGTCAAGCGCAGCGGCAAGAATAATTACAAGATTGATTCATAAATATAAGCCTCATCCCATATATTAGAGTAAATATGGGAGGGGCTTTTTCTTATGGGAGAAACAAGGTTTTCTTTATATAACGATATACAGAGCAGGACAAACGGAGAGATATACATAGGAGTTGTAGGACCGGTGCGTACCGGTAAGTCTACCTTTATCAAACAGTTCATGGAGCAGATGGTGCTTCCGAATATCAAAGAGGAAAATGCCCTGCGACGCACGGTGGATGAATTGCCACAATCAGCACAGGGGCGTACCATCATGACGACGGAGCCTAAGTTTGTGCCAAAAGAGCAGGTAGAGATCGAACTGGAGCATGACCTGACCTGCAAGATCCGCCTGATCGATTGTGTGGGATTTTTGATCCAGGGAGCCAAGGGGGCCATGGAGGGCGATAAGGAGCGTATGGTAAAAACGCCATGGTCAACCCGCGAGATCCCTTTTGAAAAAGCGGCTACGATCGGGACAGAAAAGGTCATTTCGGATCATGCAACGATCGGGGTGGTCATCACCTGTGACGGCACCTTTGGAGAGTTGGATCGCGAGGCATTTGTGGAGGCAGAAAGACGCACGGTGGAAAAACTGCGTGCCATCGGAAAGCCCTATGTTATGATCATCAATTCCGGGCATCCCCACAGCGAGGAGACCAAAAAACTAGCAGAAGATCTGGAAGCGGAATACCGGTGCAGTGTGCTTCCTATGAATTGTCAGCAGATGGTCAAAAAAGATTTTGAAGAACTTTTGTCGCGTGTCTTATATGAATTTCCGGTCAGTGGCATCTCTTTTTCCATTCCAAAATGGGTGGAAATGCTGCCGGCAGATCATGAGATCAAGCAGAGCATTGCTTCTTATGCAAAGAGGATCTTAGCCGATACGACAAAAGTGCGGGATATTTTTGCCATTGATTTTTCCCAGCCGGAGGACTACATAGAAAAGACAACATTGACGGGTGTGGATCTGGCAACCGGACGGATCTCCATTTCCATCAGTCTGGAGGAGTCTTTCTACTATGAAAATATCTCGCAGTTAGCGGGCATGCCGATCACAGGCGAATATCAACTCTTATCCTACATTGGCAATCTGTCAAACCTGCGCAGATCCTATGAAAAGGTGGCAGATGCCATGCAGTCCGTGGAGCAAAAGGGCTACGGGGTGGTATCGCCGGAACTGTCTGATATCACCATGGAAGAACCGGTGCTGATTCGCCATGGTAATAAGTTTGGGGTCAAGATGAAAGCCTTATCGCCGTCCATTCATATGATCCGTGCCAACATTGAGACAGAGATCGCGCCGATCGTCGGCAGTGAACAGCAGGCGCAGGATCTGATCGACTATATCAAGGAGGGACAAAAGACCAAGGAAGGTGTCTTTGAGACCAATATTTTTGGTAAGTCGGTTGGTGAACTGATGGAGGACGGTATGCGCAGTAAGATCGCCGCCATGGATGATGAATGTCAGTTGAAGTTGCAGGATACCATGCAAAAAATCGTCAATGACAACAATGGTGGATTGATTTGCATTATTATATAGGTACAAATTCCAATTTTTGTGGTAATACGGATTTAATATATACTTTATGATACGGAATACAAATGAAAAATGCGTTCTCTTGTACAAAAGATTGCGCAGGAGGATGGCAAGGTGGATCTGATGATCCGCGTTCATGACACCGGCAAGTACGGCAAAGATATTATGTGCAGAGTGGATCGCTGATTGGAAAGGATGCATTTTCGGATGCCGGTCGTGTAAAGACATTGGTACTGCCTAAGAGTGCAGATGTGACATTGGAGAAAGCAGGATTTTTTGGAAAAGGGGTGCATGATCGTAAAATGTGGCTGAAATTGCGATACGCACCCATAGCTTATGTGTGCAAAAATTAGACATAAAACCCCGCGTGTCGTACAAAATTCGACAAATTATTACACAATTCTAAACGAATGAGGAAGATTGTTTATATTTATTAAAAAAGTTTGAAATTATATAAACTAAGTGTTAAAATCATAACGAAATGAGGGATAAGTCCTCAAGATAGAACAACGTATAAATACAAGTAAGGGAGGAATGTAATTATGTTGTTTCAGATTTACGGCAGCACATCTGCTACACAGCTTTTAGGCTGGGTACTTGTGTTTGCAGGACTCATTATCATGAATGAGATTGGTCGTCGTACAAAGGCCGGCGGAATTTTAATTTTCGTTATCATTCCAATCATTCTGACAGTTTACTTTATTGGTATGCATTTAGGCGCATTTGGCGGTGCATCCAATACAACTATGGAGTACATGGATGGATGGTTCCATTACTTCAAACTCTATGCAGCAGATATCGGATGTGTCGGCTTCATGATGATCAAGTACAAGTGGGGCATTGGTGCCAAAGATTGGTTCAAGCCATTCCCATGGTTGATTGTAGCAGCCAACATCATGATCGCAGTTGTTTCTGACCTTGAGTCAGCAGTACATGCTTTCGCAATCACAGGCGACCTTTCAGGTGCTTGGTGGGCATCCAACGAAGGTGTATTCCTTTATGGTGGATGGTGGAACGTACTCAACGCTATCGCTGGTCTCATCAACATCTTCTGTATGACAGGCTGGTGGGGAATCTACTCATCAAAGGACAAGAACACAGAAGATATGTTGTGGCCTGATATGACTGTATGGTTCATTGTTGCATACGATATTTGGAACTTCCAGTATACATATGCTAACTTACCTACACATACATGGTATTGTGGTGTTGCACTTCTTCTTGCTCCTACATTTGCTAACGCACTTTGGAACAAGGGTGGTTGGATCCAGAACCGTGCTAACACACTTGCAATCTGGTGTATGTTCGCTCAGGTATTCCCATTATTCCAGTTGAGCAAGACTTTCTCAGTTCTTCCATCTGTTTACGGTGGAGCAGCAGCAAAGGGTTACTCAGCACTTGATCTTTATGACAAGGCAATCGCTGTTTACAACAGTGGCGTAAATACTTCTAACGAAGTTATCGCTGACATGGGAATCACAGCAAACCCAACAGCACAGGGTGTTGTCTCAATCCTTGCACTTGTAGCAAACGTAATCTGCATCTCTGTTATCATCAAGAGATCTATCGAGCAGAAGAAGAACCCATACAAGAACGATATCTGGGTTGGTACAAGAGATTACGAGCAGGCTATGGCAAGAGCAGCAAAGTAATTTACTTTGTATAAGATACGATAAGTATGACGAGAGGTCGGGCAGTATTGCCCGGCTTCTTTTTTTATGTTAGACTTAGAAGTAAATTTGAAGAAGATGGAAAGCGGAGGAGAAGGGATGAATCCAGTATATGAAAAACTATGTGCCTGCTATGAAAGTATCCGTGCGCGTATTCCGTTTACCCCGGAAATAGCATTGGTACTTGGCTCCGGGCTAGGTAATTATGCCAGCAAAATGGAAGTGGTCGAGCGGATCCCTTATGGGGATATTGCGGGATTTCCGGTATCGACAGCACCGGGACATGTCGGACAGTTTGTCTTTGGCTATGTTGAGGGGGTGCCGATCGTTGCCATGCAGGGACGTGTGCATTATTACGAGGGCTATGATATGACGGATGTGGTGCTGCCGATCCGTCTGATGAAGATGATGGGGGCAGAGATCTTATTTTTGACCAATGCAGCAGGCGGTATCAGACAGGGATTTTCTGCGGGAGATCTGATGATGATCACCGGGCAGATCGCGACCTTTGTGCCATCGCCACTGCGCGGTGCCAATATCGCAGAATTGGGAAATCGCTTACCGGATATGAGCCATATCTATGATGAAGACTTGCAGCAGATCATCCGCAAGTCTGCCTGTCAGTTGGATATTCCTTTGCGGGAGGGAACCTATATCCAGTTGCCGGGACCAAATTATGAGTCGCCGCAGGAGATCGGGATGTGCCGTGTTTTGGGGGCAGATGCTGTAGGTATGAGTACGGCTTGCGAAGCCGTCGCTGCCAATCATATGGGCATGAAGATCGCTGGGATCTCCTGCATTTCCAATCTGGCGGCAGGGATTTCACCACACCCTCTGACAGAGGAAGAAGTGATTGAAGCCGGTAAGATGGTTGAGCGTGATTTTTCTGCACTTGTGACCTGTGCCATCGGTCATATGCATGAAGCGGGTAAATAAGGACGGATCCGGTGGGGATTTAAGGATCCGATAAAATAGGAGAAAGGATATTTAGGGGAATGAATATACGTTTTTACAATGCAAAGATGCTCTTGCCGGGGCAGGGACATGGCTTTGAGATCAAAGAAGGTGAATTGTGGGTCAAGGGCAATCAGATTTGCTATATTGGGGATGGTAAGGATCTGTCGCATGTCTTTTCCGGGGACGAGATCGTGATCTGGGATCGTGAGATCGATGCCAAAGGCAATCTTTTGATGCCGGGATTTAAGGATGCGCATACGCATACGGCAATGACCTTCCTGCGCTCTTATGCAGACGACCTGCCCTTACAGCGCTGGTTAAATGAGGCAGTTTTTCCAAGGGAGGGACAACTGACGGCAGATGATATTTACTGGCTGGATATTTTGGGTATCATGGAATATCTGACGAGCGGAATCACCGCGAATTTTGATATGTATTTTTTCCCGGAGTCAAATGCCAAGGCTTCCATCGATTGCGGTTTCCGGACGGTGCAGACCTCGGGCTTTAATAACTTTTCCGGCAGTCTGGAAGAACTGGAAGAAGACTATTACCGCGTAAATGAGATGGGAGAACTGGCTTCCTTTATCCTTGGTTTTCATGCGGAATATACGACTTCAAGAGACCGTATGGAAGGACTGGCGGCACTTGCCAATAAGGTCAAATCTCCTGTCTTTTTACACAATGCCGAGACGGCACTTGAGGTAAAAGAATGTAAGGAAAGATGGGGCATGACACCGACCGGTCTGACGGATGCCCTGGGTATGTATACTTACGGCGGTGGCGGCTATCATTGCATCCATATGGAGGATGGCGATTTTGAGATCTTTAAGAAGCGGCAGCTGACCGCGGTGACCAATCCGGCATCCAACCTAAAACTTGCCAGCGGCATTGCACCGATCAAGCGTTATCTGGATGAGGGCATCGCGCTTGCCATCGGAACAGATGGTCCGGCAAGCAATAATTGTCTGGATATGTTCCGGGAAATGTTCCTTACAACAGCACTTGCCAAGGTAAAGGAGCAGGATGCGGCTTGTGTCCCGGCAGAAGAGGTACTTTATATGGCAACGGCGGCAGGCGCGCAGTGTATGGGACTGGCGGATTGCGATAGTCTTTCCGTGGGCAAGAAGGCAGACATTATCATGATCGATCTGATGCAGCCTAATATGCAGCCGGAAAATGATATTGCAAAGAATATCGTTTACAGTGGCAGCAAGCAGAATGTGATCATGACTATGGTAAACGGACGGATTCTTTATGAAAACGGACAGTTTGAGATCGGTTTTGATCCAAAAGAGATCTACGCCAAGGCGAATGCCGTTATCGGGCGTATGAAATAAAGAAGAAAGAGGACAGATTATGTTACGGGTTACTTATGTTTGGCACTCGTGTTTTGTAGTGGAACTGGATAAGAACATTCTGGTCTTTGACTATTTCCCAAAGGAAGCCGTAGAGACAGTGCACTTTGAGGGAAAGATGCCGGAACTGGATGCGAATAAGCATATTTATGTCTTTGCCAGCCACAGCCACAAGGATCATTTTTCTCTGGAGGTTTTGCGCTGGCGGGAAAAATATCCGCAGATCAGTTATATTTTTTCCAAGGATATCCGCTTGGGACGAGCATATCTTTTACGAAATGGCTTTGACCCGGAGATCAAAAAGCAGATCCATTTTGTATCGGTTATCGAGAAGTATGAGATCGGCGATCTTGTGGTAGAGACGCTGCGCTCGACGGATGCAGGCGTGGCATATCTGGTGCAGGCAGAAGGGCTTAGTATTTATCACGCAGGCGATCTGCACTGGTGGAATTCCGGTATGGAAGGCGAACTTTACACCAAGACTTACGGGGATGCCTACAAGCGTGAGCTGAACCGCATCAAGAACCGTCACATTGATCTGGCATTTGTGGTTATGGATCCGCGTCTGGGGGATGCCTATTATCTGGGCATGGAATATTTCCTTAAAAATATGGATGTGGATCTGGTATTC
>ERZ834694.819-NODE-819-length-32816-cov-8.234364_pt1 | contig 32816 bp, 23 predicted proteins | sample MGYA00519691_ERZ834694 | MGnify/ENA primary metagenome ERZ834694 (study PRJEB31850, sample SAMEA3708758) | human gut metagenome | biome: human gut; feature: human-associated habitat; material: faeces | place: China | collected 2014 ... | reverse complement strand
TCTTAAATGAAAACACTACTCCAAAGATAATCTGTACTATACAACTAAATAGTACGGATTATCTTTGATATATGAAATTTATAATATAGCATATATTATTATACTATATAGGTCTAATATAGACTTTCACTGATAGACCATCATGTTCTTTGGTCAAATCATGCTCAAGACCGCGAGGATTTCGTATATATCCTTCGGGATCAAATACAAAACAATATAAAAATTTGCATTTTGGATGAGTCTTATATTTAGCAATATCAATGATTAACTGATCACCTAGCTCTTTATCTTTTAATCCATCGCGTGTCATTTTTACTTCTATTGAAATTTCTTCATTTTTCAACAAAAAATCCATACGATTGTTACCGCCTGCATATGAAGGCGTCCATTCTTCTGGTCGGACGTCCTCAAAATGTAATCGTAAAATAGCGTTTAATAAATCTTGAACATCGTATTCATCTTTAATCTCTAACGTAGGGCGTCCTGCATGCCTACGCTTTAATTGTCTTGCACATATATGAAATTTCTCAAATATTTTACTTAGAACTTTATCATAGTCCACTTCTGCTATTTTAGGATTTATCTCATGAAAAGCTTTTAATATTGCAATAAGTTGTTCGCATTCATTTTCATCGCACATATTTTTTTGACCCAAAAATCAAATCTTTCAGTCTGAGGATGGTTCGGATACAATGATTGCAAAAACATCAAAGACTTTGCTCCCCATTCTGCATAGCCTTTACTATCTGCGATATAATCTCCAAAAGGACTCCTTCTCACATTCATTAGGAATGATTCACCTTCTGTTATTAATTCTTTCAAATCCATATAAATTCATATTGTTATCAACAATTTCATAAATAATTCAAAGATACTGATTTATTTCGATTTACCACTCCAATTTATACAAAACACACAATTAGAATATGATTGGGATTTTTTTGTTTGACTCTGGCTTATTAATGAGGAAAAAAGCTACATATCGAGGACAAATGCTGCCACTTTCTTGGATTTATAACATAGTATCTATGAAATGACATATATTTGCGCACAAACAATTAGCAAATATCACTATGAATCAGAAAAGTATAGAACATATAGCACTCTATTCCCTTGTATTGGTAGGTACTCTTGTTGTTGGCGTTTTAGCTCGGCTATTTATTTTATCCAAAGGCGTTGACGATTTCAGTAGTAGTGTTGCATTTTTTGCAACAGTAATTGTCTTGATGGCGATCTATGCCAGTTTACAGACAACTTTCAATCAGTTTCTGCTGCCACGCATAGAAGCTTTTCTATTGCGTTTCTCTGCTTTTCAAACGATGAAAAATTACAATGATACCGTTTCTGAACCGGAAGCCCTTACAATTGAAGATTCAAATCAGGCTATTCCCAATATCATAGACCCTGCTTCTGCCGCTGAAGAAACAATCTCTGATCCTTCAGAATATGAAGTTATGCGAACCAACGCTATAGCAAAAAAGAATCGTGCTATTCAAACTAAATTGGAAAAGGTCATTAGCTATACGAAGCAAACAATGGTTACCTATATGAGTGAAGAAGATCTCAACCGTCTATGCACATACGTTGCAGAATATAGTACAGGCGATACCTTACAAAAGATATCGCCCGTAAAGGTTGATTCACAACTTAAAAGCATTGATATTATGCATTTTGGATGGAATATAGGCAAGGCTTTTGGCAGAAAGCGTATTCATACTGCAACCTTCATCAAGAATGTCTTTGCCCATACCCTTCGTGACTTGGAGATATCAACAATTGAGCGTAAAATGTCACATACAGAATCAGTATGTTGTATTAAATTAGATGTAAAAATAGTATAATTCAGATATTAATCTACTTCAATGTAATCTACTTTTTTTGAATAAGGAAGAGTTTGAAATATTACCACTGCATTATTGGGGGCAGGGTACAGCTTAACCACATTATTTTCAACTGCTGTTAAAAGCAAATCAAATGTTTTAATTGAGTAATCATCAGTATCTTCCCATTCTTCTCTACTCACAAGGAATAAGCCATCACCAATTATTCCATTCTCATAATCATTTTTACGACACACAAGGACAAACTCTTGTTCGTCAAACATTGGGATATATTTTGCATTAATCATAATTTATCCTTACTACTAGCTAAAAACATATAAATATCTTCTCTGAATTTTTCTAAAATAGGAACTTCCTTTGGCGAATAATCCCAATAAGGTTTTAATGTCTTATCTTTTTTAATATTCTCTAGTTGCTCATTTATTGTGATACATTCTTCTTCTGAATGCAAACCTGTGTATCCATCAAAATGACATATTACAGCATTCACATTGTGTTTTTTATATACAATAGAATAATTAGATCTCTTATTATCTAACACCGATGGGTAATGAACATTTAGAATACTTTCAATACCCCCAAAACAAGTAGTTTTTAATGTTAGATTAATTTCTGAGTTTTGAACTTGAAGCATTATATAATCATGATCGTTTTGATCATATAATTCTTCATATTGATAATGCTCAATAAAAACAGACTCCTTATCATATTCTTTATCCTTTATTTCCGTCGTAAATCGTTGAATCTTTTTTACGATTACCTCAGTAGCATATATCATACTCTATAAGAATTACATAAACGCGCTCTACATTTTCCACAATGCAAAAGTACTCAAAATCCTGAAAATCACTACCAATCACCACCAAAAGTTATCTCACAGTTATATTCCGGTGATGTTTCCCACCATCAAAACACCAATTTCCTTTGCCAGCGAACAATTAAAAACGAGTACGTATGGCAAACGAACAAATCACTTTTGATAAGCTGCCGCAGGCGGTAGGTTATCTCACAGAACAGATGGAACAAATCCGTCAAATGGTGGCGGCGTTGCAACCGCAGACTTCTTCCGACAAGCACCGTCTTGTTGAAATTGACGAAGCCTGTAAAATCACACGAAAGGCGAAGCCTACCATTTACACGCTTGCGCGTAAAGGACTGATTCCGGCTTACAAGCGAGGGAAAAAACTCTACTTCTATGAAGATGAGCTGCTGCAATGGATTGAGTCCGGACGCAAGCAAATGCAGGCTATGTCACTTCAGGAACAGGCTGCGGAGATAGTACATGGAGCGAAACGCAAACCAAAGGGAGGTTATAACTTTTGATCGGCATGGATATGGAAACCTCCAAATTAACCGCAGAATGTATTATCGGCGAAGCTGTACGCATCGGAGCCAAGATGTCCGGCGGTGAGTTCCCGATAGAAGTCTTTCCTATCAGGATTCAGCGTATCATCAGCAGTTTGCACGATTGTCAGGGCTATCCCGTGGATTATGTTGCTGCAGCTATCCTTGCAGCCATTGCCGTGGGAATTGGCAACTCCCATCTGGTGCAGGTGAAGCGCAACTGGCTGGAAAGTCCTATTCTGTACATGGCACTGATTGGTCGCCCCGGGGCCAATAAGAGTCATCCGCTGAGCTTCGCTTTCCAACCGTTCATTGAGCACGACTATTGTCAGAATCAGGAGTATCAGAAGTTGTATGCCGAGTATGAACGCACTATGTCCATGAGCAAAAAGGAACGCATGGAAGCTGGTTTGGATGAATTTCCGCAGGCTTCTGTGCGCAAACGCTTTCTTGTTTCGGATATTACTCCCGAAGGATTGAGCCTGATACATGCCCAAAATCCCAGAGGACTCTGCCTTTGGTCGGATGAGTTATCTGCCTGGTTCAAGAATTTCAACCGCTACAATAACGGTTCGGAAGAACAGTTCTGGCTTTCGGTGTTCAATGCCAAACCCACGATTTCCGACCGCAAGAGTACGCAAAGTTCCATTTTTATCAGACGTCCTTACATCTCTGTTATCGGTACCATTCAAAAGAAGATTCTGGGCGAACTGGTCAAGGGCGAGCGTTCGAGTAACGGTTTCATCGACCGTATTCTCTTCGTGATGCCCGAATCTGTCTTGAAAAGCAGATGGAACGACCGGGAAACTCCTGAAGAACTGGAAATCCAGTGGCAACAGATTATCGACAAGCTGATCGCACAGGATTGTCCGCATGACGAGAATAATGAGTTGCAGCCTCAATGCCTGCCATTCGATGAAGATGCCAAGCAACGGCTTTACGGTTGGCAGCACGAAAATGCCCGCCAATGTGATATGGAAGCCAATGATGCTTTGGTAGGTATTTACTGCAAACTGGAAATCTACATTATCCGGTTTTGTCTGATTATCCAGCTTGCCCGATGGACTTGTGGAGAGTGCGACAAGCATACGATTGACCTTGAAAGCGTGAACCGTGCCATCCTGCTGACTGAATATTTTCGGACAACGGCTGTAAAAGTGCAGACTGCCGTCAGTCAGGAACAGTTGAGCGAATTGCACCGCAACATCTACCTGAACCTGCCTCAGAGATTTACGACGGCAGAAGGTATCGGCATTGCTGAAAGTTACGGGATGAAGGAGCATGCTTTCAAGATGTTTCTAAAACGCCACATCGGAACATTATTCAGAAAAGAGAATCATGGAGAATACAGTAAATAAACCTGTTACTATGCACATTTTCGCAACCGAGGGGTTTGTGAAGTTGCGAAAATGTGCATAGTAACATCCAAACAGAAAGAAAAATGAGCTACAGATTCACATTAGAACCATACAAAGGTGTCAGCACCCGACATACATGTCCGAACTGCCACCGCAAAAGTTGTTTCGCCAAATACATTGATACGGAAAAGCAAATAAACTTTCCCGATTATGTAGGGCGATGCAACCATGAACAGAAGTGCGGCTACAACTATACGCCCAAAATGTACTTTGACGAGAACCCGATGGCCAAAGAGCGATTGAGCGAAGAGTTTGTGCCGATGTCAAAGCCACGCATCAGTCTGCCTCCTGCGCCATCCTTCATTGAGCCGGAAATCATGAGACAGTCCCTGAAGCTGTATCACACGAACAAGCTGTTTCAGTTCCTGAGTTTCCATTTCGGGCAGGAGGCTACCGAGGAGCTGATGTTGCGCTACCATGTGGGAACCTCAAAGCATTGGCCGGGAGCTACGGTCTTCTGGCAAGTGGATATTTCCGGACGAGTACGCACTGGGAAAGTGATGCTTTACAATCCTGAAAACGGAAGACGGATTAAAAAGCCGCACAACTACATCACGTGGGTACATTCCCTTTTGAAGAAAGAGAATTTCAACCTTCGGCAATGTTTGTTTGGTGAACATCTTTTGGCCTCCGACCAGCAGCGTCCGGTTGCCCTGGTGGAGAGTGAGAAAAGTGCTTTGATATCCAGCTTCTATCTGCCGCAATACCTCTGGATTGCTTCGGGCGGAAAGAACGGAGCGTTCAATCGGGACGCCATGAGCGTATTGAGAAACCGACGTGTCCTGCTCTTCCCCGATCTGGGTGCAACCGACTATTGGAACAGTAAAATGGAGATGATCCGGAGTCTGGGGATAGAGGTTTCTCTCTTCGATTTTATGGAAAGAAACGCAACAAAAGAAGAACGGGATGCAGGTTATGACATTGCCGATTTTCTGCTTAGAGAAGAGACAAAGGAAGCTATTCTTAATTGTCTTATCACGTTGAATCCGGCCTTGGAAACACTGGTCGAAACCTTCGATTTGCAGCTCGTCAATGTGGAGAAAGCACCGCTTTCAGCAACAGTTCAACGTACCTGAAAAGGACTTTCCTGAAGATAACTTTCAGATGTCTGATTCACTTCTTTTTCACTGGAGCAAGTTTATGCCGGTGTCTTACATTTCCCGGCCACTTGCTCACCTCAAAAGACGGTGAGACAGCTCCCGATGGTCACAATCATTAATCTCAAAAGCAAAGATTATGGATAAGAAAAATACAGTTACAATCCGTCTTACAGACGAACAATTCGGCTGGCTTAGAGCACTCAGCCGACGCAGTAAACGCAGTCAAAGCGAAGTAGTGCGTTCACTCATCGAACACGGTACAGTGCGTGAACGAATTACAAGAGAAAATCTTGACATCATCCGAAAACTGATTGGCGAAAGCACAAATCTGAACCAGCTTGCCAGACGAGCCAATGCTTACGGTTTTTATCGTGTGGCTGATGAGTGCAGTACCGCCGTTCAACAGATTTCACAACTCATAAAACAGCTCAAAGATGATAGGTAAAATTGTCAAGGGCACATCGTTTTCCGGGTGCGTAAACTATGTGCTGAAAGAAGATAAATCGCGTCTGCTGAAAGCGGTTGGTGTCTACGGTTCACCCGAAGAAATAGCGGAACAATTCGAGTTGCAGACTTTACTGAACGACAAGGTCAAGAACACGGTCGGTCATATATCATTGAGCTTCTCCGCAGAAGACGGAGACCGCATCCGTGACGATGATGGACTGATGCTAAGAATCGCCCACGACTATATGAAGCTAATGGGAATCGAGAACACGCAGTTCATCATCGCTCGACATACCGACCGTGATCATCCACATTGTCATATCGTTTACAACCGGGTGGATAATGACGGCCGCACCATCAGCGACAAGAACGACCGTTACCGGAATGAAAAGGTCTGCAAGATGCTAACAGCTCGTTACCGCTTGCATTTTGCCGAAGGAAAAGAGCATGTCAATTTCATGCGGTTACGTCATCACGACAAGGTAAAGTATTTTATCTATCATGCCTTGAAACGAGAGGTTCCGAGCGCCCGAAGCTGGAGTGAACTGAGATTGGCCTTACGGAAGTACGGAATTGATACGCAATGGAAGCTAAGTCGCACGACCGGAGAGATGCAAGGTGTCAAGTTCACATGTGACCAACTGACCTTTAGCGGTTCCAAAATTGACCGCCAGTTCAGTTTCCTGAACATCGACCAGGAGCTGAGATATAACGCTCTTTCTGCTACCATGAACCAGCGTCAGTCACAGGTAGAAACCATACGCGAGGAACCTCGGCATGAATATCAGCAGGAGAATCATTCCGGCATCAATCTGGGATTGCTCACCCCCTCTCCTACGGATTATGATACGGAAGAAGCGATACAGGCCAACCGACTTAAAAAGAAGAAAAAGAAACCGAAACGCAAGCGAGGTTTCAGTCTATAATCAATTTTTTATTAACCATCAAAATTCAAATTATTATGAACTATTCCGATTTTATTTACGATTTCAATCTCTATTTGTGTGAGAGATTCGGTTACAGAAACTGTTGTTCCGTTATGCACAACGCCAACGGCATTTGCGTTTCTGTCCATGTAGGCGAAATGGATTTATACATCCGTTTCTGGGAATACAGTTGTGGTGTTGGCAGCATCCCCGACTGGAGCATTATCATTGTACGCAGCAACTTCAAACGAAACCAGCAGGAAAACCTGAAAGACCTTGCCCGCTTCTTCAAGGAATACGCCCCACGCTATGGTTATAAATACCTCTGCACCGAAGATGATGATTACAAGTATTATCAGACCCTTGGTTTGAAACTTATCCACAGAGGATTTTTCAGACAATATAATTATGGATTGCCGTTGAAGGAGTTGGAGGTATAATGTAGATTTTTAAAAAAGGAGAGGAAAACCTCTCCTTTTTTATTTTGTAAATCCATTATTTGCCGTTAATAGAGAGGGAAAGTACAGTTGTTCTTCGATATTATTCAGTCCGAATTTTTATAAATAACATACAACAAAGTAAAGAACAAACTACTTCATTTGGGACTTATAGTCCATATATGTTTTCCCTATTAACTGTACCTCCTTACTGGTCGTATTTTTAAGTATTGCCTTGGTTATGTTTTGTGCATCAATTTTAAATTGTTTCGTTTCTGTATGATTCTCGTATTCAAACTTGATTTCTTTAATCTTGATATTTCCGCAATCTGTTTTTATAAAAGCATCGTCAAATGGAAATACATAATCTTTATTTTGTTTGCTATTTTCAGGTAATTCTTCTTCTAATTTCTGTATATCTGCAATAATCTCATCTTTTGCATTTCTAATCTTATTTTCTTTAGTTGTTAAAGGAATATGGGTTGCATTAATCCATTTGTTGCTACTAGACGAAAAACTCAAACTGTCCAGTCGTTTCTTATATAATTGGATATTAAAATCATGTTCTTTAGCCCAATCTTCATCAATAAGAAACAGTCTATGTCTAATAGAGTAATCAATACAAAATATTGATTCACCAATAATTGCCTCACCATCTTCTGGTACTCTTAATTCCATTAAATCAATTCCGTAATGCTCACCAAATTTTTTCGCCCCTTCTTGATAACCCTTTTTAGTAACCATTATGCCTTTTACATTTTCTAAATCATAGAGGACACCAAAAAAGTCTCTCACTTTACCAATAGATACTGTGTGGTTATAATTCTTACACTCTATTGCAATCTTGAACGTGGTATTATCATATTGATACTCCCAGTACACATCTATTTGATGCTTCTGGCCCGACTTTCCAGTCAATTTCACATTATGCTTAACATCTATATTCTTTACATACAAATTCTTCAAAATCTCATTATAAATTTCTTGAGTAAATTTCTCATATTCAATATTATCATTCATAAAAATCAATTTTAAGATTGTCTATACTTCAAAAGTAAACAATTTATCTTAATCAAAATCTCTTAGATGCATTGTTCTCGGCCATAATACTGTAAAAATTGAATTATACGCAATAAAATTTCCTTTTACAGCTAATTATTAATTAAAACTCAATTGCTCTTTTAGGCAAAAGGATTATATTTGTATAATTGTTAATTAAACGATGAGATATGTCCAACAAAAAAATAAACCGAATCAAGGTGATGCTAGCCGAGAAGGAAAAGACCAATAAATGGCTGGCAGAGCAAGTGGGGAAAGATCCTGCTACAGTTTCTAAATGGTGTACAAATACGGCACAACCCAGTTTAGAAATGCTACTTCAAATAGCTAAAGTGCTTAATGTGGAGGTTAAGGACTTGCTCAGAGAGTCTGATGAATAAGATTTCTATATACTAAGTATTCTCAAATAAATGCAGAATGTCTGCATTCTTAATTTAAACCTTTGCTTATGATATTCTCATATAGAGTAAGCTAAATTCAAAATTGATTTTATGAACAAACAACAACTTGCCAATAAAATATGGGCATCTGCCAACAAGATGCGTTCCAAGATAGAAGCCAACGAATATAAAGACTATATACTTGGCTTGATTTTCTATAAATTCCTGTCAGACAATGAGGTGAACTATCTGAAAAGTATCGGATGGACTGATGAGGATATTGTGACACTTGTAGAAAATCATGAAGACCAGGAAGCAATCATGATGATGGAATATTGCAGAAACAACATCGGCTACTTCATTGAATACAAAAATCTGTTCGGCACATGGCTGAAACCCAATTCTGAATTTAGTGTGGCCGACTTGAGCGGAGCACTCAACAGCTTCGACCGCCTGATTAGTCCTCATTACAAACATGTCTATGAAAACATCTTCAAGACATTACAGGCTGGACTGAGTAAATTGGGCGAAAATACGGCCTCACAAACACGTGCACTGAAGAATTTGATCAAGCTGATAAAAGATATCCCTACCGATGGAAGTCAGGACTATGACGTGCTTGGATATGTATATGAATACCTTATCAGTAACTTTGCAGCCAATGCCGGGAAAAAGGCCGGAGAGTTCTATACGCCTCACGAGGTGGCTATCCTGATGTCTGAAATTGTGGCTGAACATCATAAGGACAAAGACAAAATCGAAATCTACGACCCTACAAGCGGTTCCGGTTCCTTGTTGATTACCATCGGTAAATCGGTTGGGCGTCATATCGAAGACAAGAACAAGGTGAGATACTATGCACAGGAACTGAAGGAAAACACTTACAACCTAACCCGTATGAACCTGGTGATGCGTGGTATCAAACCAGACAACATCAATACCCGTTGTGCTGACTCTCTGGAAGAGGACTGGCCTTTGCAGACCGACGGCGGTGACATCGGCAAACCGCTGTACGTGGATGCCGTTGTCAGCAATCCTCCATATTCGCAACAGTGGGATGCCAACGACCGTGAGCTGGATGCACGTTTCAAGGATTATGGCGTAGCTCCTAAAAGCAAAGCTGACTACGCATTCCTGCTTCATGAACTCCATCATCTTAAACCGGATGGCATCCTGACTATTGTGCTTCCTCACGGGGTTCTCTTCCGTGGCGATACCGATGAAAACAGCGAAGGGGAAGGCAAAATCCGTCGCAACCTTATTGAGAAGAATAACATCGATGCCATTATCGGACTGCCGGCCAATATTTTCTTTGGCACAGGTATTCCTACTCTCATCATGGTGCTCAAACAGCATCGTGACAATGACGATGTGCTGATTATCGATGCTTCGAAGGGTTTTGTCAAAGAAGGGAAAAACAACAAGCTGCGCGAATGTGACATCAAACGTATTGCCGATACGGTACGCGACCGCAAAACGATTCCCGGATATTCCCGTACAGTGTCCCGTGATGAAATCCGTCGAAACGGTTATAATCTGAATATTCCTCGTTATGTAGATTCCAGCGAGCCTGTAGAAAAATTTGATATTTATGCTACCATGTTTGGAGGCATCCCTCACAGCGAGATTGATGAACTTCAAAAATATTGGGACACATTCCCTTCTTTGCGCGAAGAATTGTTTGTAGCGGATGCCGACAAACCTTATTTTCAGTTGAAGACAGAAGATACTCAATCGGTTATAGAGCAGAATGCAGACGTAAAAGCCTTCCAGAAGAGATTTGCACGGGCTTTCGAAGGTTTTGCCGATAGTGTTCATCATCGGCTGATTGATCAGATAGCGATTGCAAATCCCCAAAAAGAGTTGGATGCTATTTCCGATGATATTTTTGCTCGTTTGCATGGGATGCATCTCATCGACCGATATGCAGCCTATCAAGCGTTGGCTGACAACTGGCAGGGTATTACCAACGACATTGAGACCATACAGCAGGAAGGTATTGAAGCGGTAAGAGTAGTAGAACCTGCTTATAAACTGGTAAAGAAAGGCGATGAAGAGATTGAAGTACCGGATGGCTTGAAAGGTCGTATTATTCCCTTTGAGTTGGTACAACAGGAGATTTTCCAGGACGATTTGAAAGCGATTGTCGATTTGCAGATGCGAGTAGAAGAAATCTCCGGTGAACTGGATGAAATCCGTGAAAGTTTCTCGGAAGAGGAGTCTGAAGCTTATTTGGATAGTGAAAAGGAAAATACCTTTGATAAGAAAGCCATTACTGCGGGAGCAAAAGCCAAAAAGGATGAAGTGGAAGCGGAAACTAAAGAGAAACTGAAGAAGATTGTCAAACTCTGGGAGAAACAGAAAAACAAGAACAAACAAATTAAGGAAGCAAAGCAGGCTCTTATTGACAAAACAGTAGAAGCGATAGAGAACCTTTCAGACGAAGAAATTTCTCTGTTCCTGCATAAAAAATGGATTGATCCTATTATCAAAGGTATCGATGAAACGCTCACTGAGGTTTTATCGGCTTTTGAAACTAAAGTGCTTGCATTAGGTAAGAAATATGCTGTAAGTTATAAGCAATTGAAGGAGGATTTGGAAAAGTCTCAAAAAGAATTGTCTGGCCTTATTGGTGAACTGACTGGAGATGAGTTCGCCATTCTTGGACTTAATGAGTTGATTAATGATGGAAAGGAGTAAATGTATGAATATACCCAAAGTTAGATTTCATGGATTTAAAGAAAAATGGAGAGAGGAAAGTCTTTCCAAACTTTTTGTAGAGCGACATGAGATAAGTACAATAACTGAGAGCTTGCCACAATTATCCTTCACAATATCGGAAGGAGTAATTTATCCAGATGATAGAAAGTCTAATAAAAGAGATTTTTTAATCAAAGACATACTTAGTAAAAAATATTTAGTCACATGCGTTGGTGATATTCTTTACAATCCAGCAAATGTTATATATGGAGCCATTCATAGAAATTCGTTATGCGATGGCGTAGTATCGCCCATTTATAAAATATTTAAGACAGAGCAAGATTCTAATTTTATGGAATGTGTGGTAAGAAATCCTTCATTTATATCACAACTATCCATGAAAACAGAAGGTACTGTAACTAAACTAAAAACATTAAAACCAGAATCTTTCTTGGAAATGATTGTGAAAATAGCTCCATCCATATATGAACAGCGAAAGATTGCATCCTATTTCCAAACATTAGATTCTTTAATTCAAACGACCTCAAAGAAACTTGCGTCTTTAAAACAAATAAAGGCGGCAAGCTTACAATCTATGTTCCCACAAGAAGGAGAAACTTTACCTAAAGTTAGATTTAAAGGATTTAAAGGGGAATGGGAAAGATGTTCATTAGGTTCGTTATCAATGATAACTAAAGGAGAACAAATAAACAAATTAGATTTATATACTATAAATAAATATTATGTTTTAAACGGAGGTATAACTCCTTCTGGTTATACAAATAAATATAATACAGAGGCTAATACCATTTCTATAAGCGAAGGTGGAAATTCTTGTGGCTATGTAAATTTCAACAATGAAAAATTTTGGAGTGGAGGACACAATTATACCTTACAGAAGGTAAAAATAAATAATTATTATCTTTATTCTTTTTTGAAAAATAACGAAGCAAGTATAATGTCTAAACGGGTTGGATCTGGTTTACCAAATATACAAAAGAAGTCTTTAACAGATTTTCTTATAACATATCCATCACTAAAAGAGGAACAACAAAAAATCGCATCCTATTTCTGTAATCTTGACAAACAAATCTCTCTCCAAGCCCAACGCCTTGAAAAGCTAAAACAAATCAAGTCAGCTTGTCTGGATAAAATGTTTGTATAAAATATCATTAAAACCTTTAATGAAGTAAATATGGATAATATAAACGACATACAATATTTCGTCAAAGAAAGCCAGTTTGAACAAGCCTTGGTCGACCTTCTCCCCCATCACGGTTGGGAAAAGGAAGTCCTTGTACAACCCACAGAAGAAGATTTGATTCAGAACTGGGCCAAGATTCTCTTTGACAACAACCGTGACATCAATAAATTGGGGAATTATCCGCTTACCACAAGCGAGATGCGTCAAATCCTCGATCAGGTGAATCTGTGCGACAGCCCATACGCCATGAATATGTTTATCAATGGTGGACAGGTATGCATCAAACGCGACAACCCTGCCGATACAAATAATTACGGTAAGGAAGTCTATCTGAAGATTTTCGATGCACGTGAAATCAGTGCCGGACAAAGTCGCTACCAGATTGCCCGCCAACCTCGTTTCAAGGCTTCGCACCCGTTAGGCGGAGATCGACGTGGCGATGTGATGTTGCTCATCAATGGCATGCCGGTAATTCATATCGAACTGAAGCGTTCCAAAGTAGATGTGAGTCAGGCTACCTTCCAGATTAAGCGTTATACCCACGAAGGGGTATTCAGCAACGGCATCTTCAAGATGGTACAGATTTTCGTGGCCATGACTCCGGAAGAGACACTCTATTTTGCCAATCCGGGAAAAGAAGAGAATTTCAAGCCGGAGTTCTATTTCCATTGGGAAGACTTTAATAACACCGTCATACGAGACTGGCGACGAATTGTATCCGATTTGCTCAGCATCCCTATGGCGCATCAGCTAATCGGTTATTATACCATTGCCGACGATAAGGACAAGACACTGAAAGTACTTCGCAGCTATCAGTATTTTGCAGCCAGCAAAATCAGTGACATAACGCATAAAACCAACTGGGATACTCATCAGCATCTTGGCGGATACGTGTGGCATACCACCGGTTCCGGAAAGACCATGACCAGTTTCAAGTCGGCACAGCTCATTGCCAATTCCGGCGATGCCGACAAAGTAGTATTCTTATTAGACCGCATCGAACTGAGCGTGCAATCGTTGGACGAATACCGTGGCTTTGCGGGAGAAGACGAAGCGATTCAAGATACGCAGAATACAGCCATCCTGTTGAGCAAACTCAAAAGTACGGATAACGACGACCGCCTGATTGTGACCTCTATTCAGAAGATGTCGAACATCAAGGCCGGGAAAGATATTTCGCAGGACGACATTGATTTGATAGACCGTAAACGATTGGTATTCATCATAGACGAATGTCATCGTAGTGTGTTCGGCGATATGCTGATAGGTATCAAGAACACGTTCAAAAGAGCTTTGCTTTTCGGCTTCACGGGCACACCAGTCTTCAAAGAAAACGCCAAGCATGAAATCATGACCGAAACCATATTCGGCGACATGATTCATAAATACACCATCGCCAACGGAATCCCTGATCACAACGTATTGGGATTCGATCCGTATATGGTGAGAACCTACGATGACAATGAGCTTCGCGAAAAAGTGGCATTCTCCCAACTGAAGATAAATAGCATTGAAGAGATTGAAAATGACGAGCAGAAAATGGCTGTTTACAACCGATTCATGAATGAACTGAAGATGCCGGACACTTATAAGGAAGGAGATGAAACTATACATGGAATAGAACATTATCTACCTAAAGATTTGTACCAGCAGCCAGTTCATCATCAGGCTGTTGCTGCCGACATCGCAAGCGGAAGGGATAAACTGAGTAAGAACGGTAAATTCCATGCCATTCTGGCTACAAAAAATATACCTGAGGCAATAGCTTATTATCAGATATTCAAAGAGCAATATTCTTCTCTGAATGTGGTGGCCGTATTCGACAACAACATAGACAATTCTGATGGCGGAATCGCCAAGGAAGATGCCTTGCTGGAGATGCTGGATGACTATAACCAAAAATATGGAACAACATTCCAGCTTTCCACATACGCCAAATACAAAAAGGATGTAGCCAAAAGACTGGCACACAAGAAGCCTTACCTCAATATAGAACATGATCATGCACAGCAGATAGACTTGCTTATTGTAGTTTCGCAGATGTTGACAGGTTATGATTCCAAATGGGTAAATACGCTGTATGTAGATAAGGTAATGAAATATGTGGACATTATCCAGTCGTTCTCACGCACCAACCGCTTGTTTGGTCCAGACAAGCCTTTCGGCATTATCCGCTATTACTCTTTCCCTTACACCATGGAGCAGAATATCAATGATGCACTCGATGTATATGTGGACAGACCATTAGGAGTCTTTGTCGATAAACTGGAAAGCAATCTGACAAATATCAACCAAAAGTTCTTGCACATAAGGGATATATTCCAGGCACAGAAAATCGAAAACTTTGCAAAATTGCCGGAAGCAAGAGAAGACAGGAATATGTTTGCCAAAGATTTCAGCCAAATGACCCATCTGCTGGAAGCAGCCAAGCTGCAAGGATTCACATGGGATAAGGATGAATATGAGTTCCAGCATGGCGATACCTATACCTACGTCAAGATGGAACTGGACGAACAGACTTACCTTATTCTGCTGCAACGATACAGGGAACTGTTTGAAGGTAATGGAGGGGGCAGTACGGAAGGAGATGATTTCGACTATCCTATTGACACCTATATCACAGAAACAGGTACGGGTACGATCGATGCCGAATATATCAACTCCAAGTTTGTGAAGTTCATCAAGAACCTCTACATGTCCGGTCCGGGAAGCGAACTGACTAAAGAAGCCTTTAAAGAGTTGCACAAAACCTTTGCTTCTCTATCACAAAAAGATCAGCGTACGGCAATGATTATCCTACACGACCTGCAAAGTGGAGATTTGCATCTGTCGCCGGGTAAGACAATCTATGATTATATCGCAGAATACCAATTCCGCGAATTACACAAACAAGTAATGATTCTGGCTGAAGCGACCGGTATAAACGCCAGTCAACTGGAGCACATCATGAGTCGTAATGTAACGGAACAAAATCTGAATGAATTCAGTCAGTTTGACAACCTGAAACTGACATTGAACATGGCCAAGACTCGTGAGTTTATTGCCAAAGTAGAAGGTACAGAAGTTCCGGCTCGTCTGGTTATTCCCAAAGCAGACAAATTACTTCGAGAGTTTATTCTGGACAGCAGTTGTAGAGAACGTATTCTGAAAGCGTACTTGAACATGGAGGAGAATTATCAATCCGAAGAAGAACAGGTGCCGCAAGACGAAAACGTTATTACAGGCGAAGTACAGCATGTAGACATAGCCGTCATAAAAGATAATATTCGGAGCATTCTGAAAACAACTTTGACCGCTGTGCTTCCACAAATGCGTCCTGTCGATGAGATTATAGACAGCGTATTCTATGTAATAGACACACCGTCAATTGACTCTTTGGACAATGTAGGCATGTTTATCCAGCGGGCATTTACAAATCTGTACGGTAAGAAAGCAACTATAGTAGATAAGTTTGTGGCATTTAATTTATTAGTCACCAAGTTTGAAGCATATCTGAAGAAATTGTATTATCTGATGAAAGGCCATGAAGTTCCTGCCCAAAATCCCGGTGAAGATGTAACTTGGAAAAACGTGATTTATGCCCACAAATGTCTATGGAATCTGAAATACAGCACGGATGAAGGAAAGCTGCAGCTATATCAATACCTCATGCTCATTAAAGGTTGGAGAAACAGTGAATCACATATATCTCCTACCGCTTCAGAACAGGAAGTTGATACTGCAATCAGCATCATCCTGACCATGTATTTTTATGCTACTGGTTCTTCTATTACAGATTTGGAAATGAATGGACATGAAATACAAAAATCAGCAAGTGAAGAAAATTCTTATGTCCATAAAGTAATTCAGTTGCATCCATATTATAATGAAGAAAATGATGATCAGCAATTAGTCGCTGAAGCGGACGTAAAGGATTGGCCAGAAGAAAAACGAATCGCAACTCTGAAAAAGAGCATTTGCCAGCTTATAGGATATGAGCCTAAAAAGTCACCTTTGAGCAAGCAAAGACATTGGATTGCGATTTATCGTATAGCTGCAGATAAGGGATTTATCATAGAAGGTGATTTTGCTTATTTCAAAAGAATCATTGATGATATGCAAATAAGTAATCTTCCTGTTCCTCTTAAAATAGAATCGCTACAAAGCTCCATCAAAGATGTGTATGCAAAAGATATTGAAGATTGGACAGACGATAACCTTAGTGGCAAAAAACTAGCGGAGTATGAAGATATTAAGAAATGTGCTGATGCGTTTGCCAAGATTGTAGAAAATAATATTAATACGAAATAAGACGATTATCATGAAACATATATCAATTCGTGTGCCTTGGCACGATAATAAATGGAATGGAACTATTTGTCAATGTCCGAAAAATAATCCATTCTGCATGATGCTTCACAATATATCTGAAAGAAAAGATGAGAATAAAGAAGAAACGTATGCAGGAAAGGATTGGAATTCTCTCAAGCAAGATCAATTACCTGCTTGTGTTGGCGAGAATGGTGGTTTTATGAATGAGAAGCCATATAAAAGAATCTTCAAACATGTTTATGCTTTTGGAGAGACTCCACATGCAAAGCTCTTACCTACAACAATAGAACTCAAACCATATAGCTTTTTTGGAATACCTTTCCGATATCTTTCTCGTGATTATCAAGAAGAACTGAATCATAAATATCCGAATATGTCTGATGATGAAACTGCACCGTTTCCTACATCTTGGGTATATGGAAAAGAGAGACAGTTTGAAATATTAAATCACTTTAGATCAAATATAGAAGCCGGCACTTCACTCGGAGTTTTTTATTGCAAAAGTGGTAATCCAATTGATGAAGACGCAAAATTAATTGTTGGTATAGGTGAAATCACCAAAGTTTTACCGGTACAAACATATGACACAACAACTGATTATACATATCCTTTTTGGGATTTGATCTTTGAGCATGGTATAAGAACTGATTTGAAGAAGTCAAAAGGATTTCTTTTGCCATATCATGAATATATGTCACTTGATGAAGACTATGTAAAAGCCCAAACAGGAAAATCAAAACAAGAAGTAATTGATGAAATAAAAATTACCATCCCAAAGCTAGGCAATAGCCAGAAAATTTTTAACGAGTTGTCGTATGGTTGTGAATATGTTAGTAACCATAGCATGTTGATTATTTTGAATGTAGCCAGGAAATGTTTAGAATGTGTCATTAATCATGGACTTGTCGGAGGAAACTGGAAACAACAAATTTTGTGGATAGATTCCCAAATTGCAAAGGTGAAGGATATGATAGGTCCATTTCCTGCTTTCGCCGAGGCTCTATCAGCAATAGGGGTAAATTATGCGTATATAATTGAGCAAGATTTACGAAATAATGGATATTGTGGGGTTAAAGATAATCCATGGGAAGCCTTTGATAAATTGATGAAAGGTGAATTGTCTCTTCCTGATTCCGTATATAAAAGTGAACTTACTCATTATCGTATTCTTTGGAAAAATACTCTAAGTAACCAAAGACAAGTATTGGAACTGCTATCACGTTTTGAAATAAATTCGGAAGTAATAAAATGGTGGTTTGATTGTCCTGACTGCTACGATGAATTATTAAATAATCCATATATTATCAGCGAGGAGAGTCTTATTGAAAATTATCTTCCGGTTACAACCGAAATGATTGATCTTGGCGTAATGGCTGACCCTAAGATTCAAGGGAAATGGACTCCAAAAGCTCCTTCACTAGTGGAATCCGTAATTGATAATAGAAGGATCCGCTCATTTATCATTTCAAAACTTGTGGCAAGTCTCTGTGATGGTGATACATTAATTTCTGCAAACGAGATTGAGTTATATATAAAAGATTGTTTGGCTGCGGACAATCATCAACTGCCATATAATTATTTAATGTCAAACAAAGAGTTCATTGAAGAAAAAACTGTATACCTTAATACTGATGACAGGTGTGCATTGCAGTTGAAGGAATATAAAGAAATTGATGATTATTTGCGTAAGATATTCAAAGGTCGTGCTTCAAAGGACGTCAAATCACCAGTAAAAGAAGACTGGAATACGATCGTTAAAGCATCTATTGATGATTACAATGAAGCAAATGAGCGATGCCGTAATGCTGTGGCTGACCAGGTAAAGGCATTGGAAATGTTCTGCAGTAAGCGCCTTTCTGTGCTGGCAGGTCCAGCTGGAACAGGCAAAACTACAGTTGTCAAAGCTTTCTTAAAATCGCCACAAATAAAAGCAGAAGGTACGCTCCTTTTGGCTCCTACAGGGAAAGCACGAGTTCGCTTAGGCAACATGTCAGCAGGTATTCAAGCCCTAACTATTGCGCAATTTCTGACGCGTCAGGGTTTCTTTGACTGGGCTACAATGACACCTTATGTTCCTGAAGATGCAGAAAAACGTAAATATTGTGGAGCAAAAAATGTCATTATTGACGAGTGTTCCATGCTTACATGTAAGGACTTTTATGTCTTAATGAAAGCATTGGATTTAAAGAACATTAATCGAATAATTTTAATTGGAGATCCATTTCAATTACCTCCTATTGGCCCTGGCAGACCATTTGCAGACTTATTTAACTACCTAAAGGATAATAAAGACGAATATTTAAGATCGGCAATAACAAAATTGCGATATGTTGTAAGAACTATTAATACAGGAGACTCTGACATATTGACTTTAGCATCATGGTTCTCTGGAGAAAAACCTGCAAAGAATTCCGATCTCATTTTTGAGCAAGTTGCCAAAGGAAATCTTAATAATGACTTGGCTGTTTATACTTGGAATGATGAAAACGACCTTAAAGACTGTTTGAAAGAGGCCATTGAAAAAGAGTTGCCAGAAGAGGAAGGTAAATCTTTATCCGATAAGATTCGTAAATCTATAGGACTTGACGATGTAAATAAAGCCTTAAATGATCCGTCAAAGGTTGAAAGATTTCAGGTTTTATCTCCGGTAAAAAATCCGGTATGGGGAACATTTCAGATTAATTCGTATTTCCAAGAGTGGGTTGGTATAAATAAAAATTTTTCAATAGAAATAGCTCCTATTACCATATCTGCTCTAGATAAGGTCATTCAATTAAAGAATGAACGCAAGAAATCTACGAGTAAAGAAGAATGTCAACTTTCAAATGGTCAAATAGGTTTTGTTAATTATGCAAATAAGAGGGAAAAGAAATCGACAGTCGTTTTTACCGGGTTACCCAACAAGAGATTTTCATATTATTCTTCTAAGTCGGATGAGGCTGATAATACAATAGACTTGGCTTATGCTATAACTATCCATAAGAGTCAAGGGAGCGATTTTGATACTGTGTTGGTTGTTCTTCCTAAAAGCGGACGTATACTTTCACGTGAACTAATCTATACAGCTTTAACACGAGCAAGAAAGAAATTAATTCTGTTGATACAAGATAATATATCGTGGTTAATCGAGTATACTAAACCTCAGATGTCAGTTTTAGCTAAGCGAAATACAAATCTTTTCTCTACATCTGTTCGTGAAGATATTTCAAACATTCCATATGTGGAAGGATTGATTCACACAACCTTAAAGCCTGGTTTAATCGTACGTAGCAAGTCTGAAGTAATTATTGCTAATATGCTATATGAACGAGGTATTGACTTTGAATATGAAAGAATGATAGAAGATAACGGCCGCCGATGTATTCCTGATTTTACTTTTGAAGATGCATCTGGAGATACCATTCTTTGGGAACATTTAGGAATGTTAGATAATCCCGCCTATAAGGAATCATGGGAAAAGAAACGAGATTTTTATAAATCAATCGGTTACATCGAAGGAGTAAATTTATTTACTACAGTTGACCATGAGAACGGAAGTATTGATTCTACAGAAATTGCTGCAATAGTAGATAAATTAGAAGATTTAATATAAAAGATTATGAACAATGCAGAAAGACTGCATTGTTCATAATTAGCTTTGTATTGTTTGATAAATAGTATTGCCTATGCCAACAAATAAGAATGCACAGTTAAGATACCAGATTATAGATAAATGCCTGAGCAATTGGTCTAGGCGTTACTATATTGAGGATTTAGTAGATGCCTGCAATGAAGCGCTCTATCTGTATAATGGAGAAACGAAAGATGGTTGCGGAGTAAAAAAACGTCAAGTACAAGAAGATCTAAAATTCATTGAAAGTGAAGAAGGATATAGTATGGAGATAGATGCCATTCGAGATGGGCATAGAAAATATTACCGATACCATACCAAAGGGGCTTCTATTAAAAATCAACCTATCAATCAAGAAGAGCTCAATTTGATTTATGATGCATTGATACTTCTTAAACGTTTCGATGGAGTACCACAATTTGAGTGGTTAAACGACCTTGAAAAAAGACTATATACGACCAGTAAATTAGGAGATAGTCTGGATTCAGTTGTAAGTTTTCAGCATAATCCCTATCTCAAAGGAATGGATTTATACTATAAACCCATTTTTAATGCAATTGTTAACAAAAGGGTAATTGAAATTATATATCATCCATTTGGGAAGGATGCTAGAACTGTAATTGTTACTCCTTATCATCTTAAACAATATAATAATCGCTGGTTTCTGATCGGCAAACATAAAGACTCGGATTATCTATCAAACTTTGCAATTGATAGAATCGAAGGAGTAAAGGAAACATCTAAACCATACATAATACAACCTGAAGGAATAGATTTTAAAGAATACTTTAGCGATATCGTCGGCGTTTCGCGTTCAAATGCTCCTGTAGAAGAAGTCATTTTAAAGGTTAGTGATAAAGCCATTGGATATATTGTGACTAAGCCACTTCATGAATCTCAATCAGCAGTGACAACACCTCTTGAAGATGGATATTGGAAGATAACCTTAAAAGTCCAAAATAATTATGAGTTACGTTCTTTGCTCCGTTCGTTTGGTGCACAAATAGAGGTTATTGCCCCTGAGTCATTACGACAAATGATGAAAGAAACAGCCGAGGCTGTGAGTCAGATATACGAGAAATAATAAAATCACGATAACCAACGACTTATAATATAAATATGAATATACCCGAAAATTTATATTTAGAATTTGATGCTTTTTTACGATCAATCAAACAAAATTTAGATGGGTCATTTGGTGTCCTATTAGGTGCCGGTGCATCCATCTCATCTGGTATTCAATCGGCAAATGATTGTATATGGGATTGGAAATTTTTAATATATCAATCATTATCAGGTAATCAAAAAAAATTAGTAGATCCAAAAAAATCTGATTTAAGTAAAGACATCATTCAGAAATGGTTAGATGTGCAAGGGAAATATCCACAATTGGGGAGTCCAGAAGAATATTCTTTTTATGCCGAAGCTTCATATCCAATAGATGCGGACAGAACTAAATATTTTGAAAGCCTGTGCAATGGGAAAAGTCCATATGTAGGATATAAATTGTTATGTCTGCTGAATAAATATGGAATTGTAAAATCTGTTTGGAGTACAAATTTCGATGGACTCGTGGAAAGAGCTGCACAACAAGCCAATATAACACCTATAGCTATAAATCTTGATTGCGTTGATCGTATATATAGGACAGAAAGTTCAAATGAATTACTTTATATAGCATTACATGGAGATTGTAAATTTAGAACACTCAAAAATACCGAGAAAGAACTAGACTCACAAAATAGCGAATTTGTTTCAGCTTTGCGACGTTATTTTGTTGACAAAAATTTAATTATCATAGGATATAGTGGAAGAGATAAATCCCTTATGTTTGCTTTGAAAGAAGCTTTTACGGATAAGGGAGCGGGAAGATTGTATTGGTGTGGCTACGGCAAGGATATTACACCTGAAATAGCAGATTTAATTCAAACTATTCGATCTGCTGGAAGACAAGCGTTTTATATTGACACAAACGGATTTGATAATGTTATGTTATCTCTTGTAAAATTCTGTTTTAACGACGATTCTAATAAACAAGAGGAAATCAATGAAATACTTAAAGTAATAAGTATAGACAATACGACAACTCCATTTTCCATACATGATGGAAGTACAAAAAAATATCTGAAAAGTAATCTAATTCCTGCTACATTTCCCGATGAAATATTTCAGTTTCAAATTTCATACGATAAGAATGAAAACAGATGGAAATATCTTAGAGAAAAGATTAAAGAAAAGCCCCTTATTGCTGTACCATATAAAGACAAAGTATATGCCATCTCAACTGTATCTACTATCAATGAAGTTTTTGGGAAAAATTTAATTAGTGAAATTGAACGTGTTCATATTTCTATTGATGAAATAGAAAAAAACAGCTATTTTAAAGAATTATTTCTCAAAGCCGTACTTTATGGAATCTCCCAGATTACAGGATTAGGTGTTGATTATAAGCGTTATAGGTTGTATAAAAAAGAAATTTATGCAAATAAAAATAATGTAACAATACATGAAGCTATTGAATGTGGATTATCATTTGTCCCACAAGAGAAATATGTCTTGTTTTCAATTACTCCAACAGTTTATTTTATTTCTAATGACCAAATAAAAAAGGAGATCAAACAGCAATACTCTCATGAATATTTGGATAAAATGAGAAATCAGCAATATGAGAAGAAATTACAAGAATGGTGTAATATAATGTTTAATGGTAAAAGATTAAGTTTTGAGATACCTGTTAATTCACGAAGTGGTTTTATCTTTAAAATATCCAATAATCGTGGTTATGCTGAGATACACCATTGCGGACAAGGTAACACAACGATATATTCTCCAAAGGAATACAACATAAAACAAACATTATATCATGGCATACATATTAACGAACCCAAGCTTGAATTTATAAATCCATACGTTAATAAACCTGCATATGATGACAATCCGATGAGAGGATTATCAAAATACAGGCCTTTCGATGCGAAATATTTTGATGTATTCCCTAAAGATGTATGTATTGGCAGTATCTGTCCTGCTTCTTATTCTTCAAAATTTAGTGAATTTATAAAAAGACTAAATTCTACAATTTCCGCAGATAAATTATCTGACTATGTACATCATTATACTGGTTTTAGTAATATTTATAACTGTAGACTTGAAATACCTGAAATACATTCTGAAAAATGGGTATCAATAAATGATAATCCTAAAAGTGCCATTAATTTAGCAAAAACTATTTGTACAGAAGGGCAAAAACTTTCAGAACAGTTCCCAGGAATTGTGCTATTAATATTTATACCTAATTCATGGAGCAACTATAGACAATTCAATTATCATGGAGAAACATTTGATTTGCATAACTACATAAAAGCGTTTGCCGCCCAACATAGATTCACAACCCAATTTATAGAAGAAAAGACTTTATATGACAAGATGGTATGTGAAATTTCATGGTGGCTCTCTTTAGCTCTATTTGTAAAAGCTTTAAGAACTCCCTGGACTCTTGCAGACTTAGATCAAAATACAGCATATGCAGGAATTGGATATAGCATAAAAAAGCAATATTCAGGTAAAGCTGAAGTTGTTTTAGGCTGTAGCCATATATACAATGCACAAGGACAGGGATTAAGATATAAACTGTCAAAAGTTGAACATCCTCAATTTGACAAAAAGAAAAATCCTTATTTAAATTTTGAAGAAGCTTATAAATTTGGAATGGATATACTGGCTCTTTTTCAAGACGCTATGGAAAAGTTACCTCAAAGAGTTGTAATTCATAAACGAACCCCTTTTAAGAATGATGAGATTGAAGGTATAACAAACGCATTAAAGCAAGCAGGAATATCAGAAATTGATTTGATCACAATCACTCAAGAATATGATTTAAAGTTTATTGCAGAGAAGATTATGTATGGTCAATTTCTTGAAGATGGATATCCAGTTGATAGAGGAACGTGCATTAAACTATCATCGAGAAATGCTTTGTTATGGACACATGGAGTAGTTCCCTCAATACAGTCAAATCGCAGATACTACCAAGGAGGACGTTGTATTCCTGCTCCTTTAAAAATTACCAAATACTATGGGCATGGAGATTTGGAAACTATTGCTAAAGAAATTCTAGGATTCACAAAGATGAATTGGAACTCGTTTAATCTATACACAAAGTTACCTGCCACAATTGACACTTCTAATACATTGGCACAGGTGGGAAACTTGTTAAGACAATATAATGGTGTAACATACGATTACCGTTTCTTTATCTAAAAAGTAGCTCGCCATAAACAGCCTTCATTTATGGCGGGCTACTCGACTATAAATTCTGTTATATCGAAAAAATTCTATACAATTTCAGTTAATAATATATCTATACGTTTTTAGTCCTGTTTTGTGTTTTTGCTATTGCCATACATGCATAGAAAATCTAAAGGATCAATATCTGCTGTATCCTGCATCCTTTCCTCAATAAAATCAATTGAAGATGGTGCAATATTCAGCTTAATATTTTGGAAAATAGGGAGTTGTCTTATCTTATTTTGATATTTCACGAATTTATCAGTACGTGGCGTAAGAGCAAAAACTAAAGCACTAGCAAAGATATCAGCCAACTGGATACCAAACTCTTCATGAGATTTAGCTATTTCTATATTACCAATTGGTAAAGGATAAACATGCTTTCCTTTGCCATATCCTACAACAGTTTCAGGAACATCCATATCTCTTAGGTATTCCATAAACTCTTTGTTTGCAAAGAATGGTTCAGAAGAATCAAAAAGAACATCCTCTTTTTCCCCAGTTCTTTTATACCATTCTTGGACTGATACAGAAAATAATGGTATTGTCAAATCGATATAGAATTTCATATAAGGCAAGGCCTCTTTAATGTATTGAATAGTTAAAGGTATCTCTGACAGCATCTCAAAAAATCCAGACTCTGTACCAGTATCCTCTCTTAATTTATCTGTAGTTCTATAGAAATCCGCAACGGATGCTACAGATGGTGTTCTAACCATTGTAACAAAATTTTTCTCGAATTTTGGAAAACTTCTGTTAGTGCCTTATATAAAGGACTTTGGGAGAATTACCCAATTTTGAGGTAATGATTTGGCAACCGTGCTATTTCCTACGTTCTTCCCTGATTTACCTTTCAAGTAACTCTGAGCAAAAGTAGTTATTTAATTTGTTAATGCAAATCAATAGCTACTTTTGTTTTATTCAATTATTCGAATTTGCATATTTCCCAAATCCATATTTTTGCTCTCTTTTTTCAAATGCCACTTTACCTCCTTCAAGTATATCGCAAACATGTTCACGAATCCCTTGTGATTCCAAAATTATTGCTTCTGCAGGATTACATTTTTTAGTCCGTTCTAAAGCTCCATTGATATATTGGAATTTATATTTTCCATAATTATGACTATTAGAGCCTTCTTGATTTGCTACAATTACATTTTCCGCATCAGCACTGACCACTACATTTGAATTATGCGTCACCAAAACAATCTGTCTGTCTTTTTTCTTTGCTTTGATATATTCCACTAACTCTTGATATATGGCACGATTATCCAAGCTATCTTCAGGTTGGTCAATTAATATAGGACATTTTTTATCACTGAATTCAAGAAGCAATTTTAAAATAACGAATGCTTGTTTACCTTCAGACATCATTTCAAATAAATCACCTTGATATGACAATTGATAAGATAAAGCATACCAATTTTTTGAAAAGAATTCACTGGCTACGTTAGGTGAAGCGTACGAATTTTTAAATTCAACTTTTTCATTAAGCAAATCTTTGATTAGGGTATATGCTTGAGTTTCTATATCAGAATCATAACGTGATACTAGGTTCGCTATATATTGCTGCCGTTCTATTCCACGTAAATTACACCGAGATTCCAAAAAAGATTTCATTTCTTCTTTTTGGAACTCCTTTGTTACAGATATTGATAATCCGTCATACTCTACTTTGAGACTATCAACTAATTTGTCAATTTCTTTTTTGTATTCTATGTGTCTGTTTACAATTTCTTTTACGAATTGTTGTATTTGTGTATGTAAAGAGTTTTTTTTAGCCTCCAAATTATTTATTTCAGCAAGCACTTTCTCTTCTTCTTTTATTCGCAGCAAAACAGATTGTAATTCTTTATTATCTTTATAAAATTGCTCTCCGCGTTTGTAAATGTCTGCTTCCAATATTGCTGTTTTTTCTATCAATAATTGCTGTTTAGCAGCGTCAGTTTTATCAATAAACTCATCTACAATACTTGTCCACTCAGTTTCTGTTCTAATACGCAAACCATTAAAAAGCCTTGAAACTTCGGAGCTATTTGTCCTAAATGATAGAGAGTCAAAAGAATTAAGTCCTTCAAAGTTATGTATGATAGGAGTAATTGTTCGTAGCTTTTGAAACAATTTGATATCCGATTCTGCTAGATTAATATCTTTCTCTTTTATTGAAAGTTGTGCTAATAAACCATTGTATGTTTCTATTTCTGTCTCTGTTAGAATGCTACTTTTTTGTAATGTGGTTGCACTTTCTTTTAATAGTTGCAATTGTTGTTCAACTCCTGACTTATTTCCTTTCTCTCTAAGATTATTGAGCAATTGAAAATATTCCTTTTTCAATTGAAACAAATTAAACACAGATGAGGTTATCTCTCTTTCTATCAAAGTATTTACTTCAGAATAATTTGACAACAAACCTTCTGAATCCTTGGAACGTAATATGCTTTCGACCAGTTCATTGGTTTGCTTTCTTGAACATGCTATATTGTGCATGTAATTCTGTTTATAGTAATCTATTTTATGCCCAGTTTCATCTCCTCCATCTTTCCATCGTATTTTAACTCCTTTAAGATGTTGGTGAATATAATCCTTTTCATCTACTAACATTGCATCATGTTTTGCAGCAATTGCTTTTAACAAAGAAGATTTGCCTGTAGAACGCCCTCCAATAATTGTATTCAAATTAGGATTCAGATGTATTGTTCCCTGCCAAAAACCATCTTCATCCAATGTTATAGATTCAATGATTTGGTATAAATTCTTTTCGTCTGGTATGCTTTGTTGAATTTTTACACGTTCCTCTGGTTCATATAAAACCTGCATTAGTCCTTCAAATGTAGGTTCTGCTTTAATCCAGCAGCTTAACCCATTGGGAAAAACGCATAATGAATCCAAAGAATGGGCATCAGAACCACATATACATGGTTTAAGAGTTTTAAATTCATTAAGATAATCTTCCAGTGTAGCATGTTTTTTCCCCAATCCAAAGTCTATAGTTCCTCTATTAGTAGCAAAAAACATATTTGCTACTTGGTAAAAATATTTTCGAACCATATGGTCTTGACCTCGCCATGAAATCTTTGACAAATCCTCATCAACAGGTATTGCAACAATATACTTCCCCTCAAATTTATCCTTATGCTTAGATAGAATTTCTGTTATTTGTTGCTCATCAATAACAGCGGTAGTGCAACCCACTGTAAAATCAGACCCTTTGAACTCACCTTGTTGCTCTTTAATACTTCTTCCATGTTCTTCAATATTTCGCCTTTTAAGTTTTCTTTTATTGGGAGTATCGAATGGCAATCCCTCATAAACAAACTCTATCTCATGTAGGAAATTTTCTTCTATGTCCTCGATTGCAACTTCGTTGGAAAAGATTATGTGATAGTTAATGCGGCTTCCATTTACTATTGTTTTTAATCTAAATTCTATATTAGGAAAAATTGCAATATTTTTTATTGCCGAGATTTCTGCTGGCGTAAACAATGATTTCATTTTTTGGTCATTGCTTAAATAATCCGTTAACAACTTCTTATAGCCATCAATTGTAAAATAATCCGTAATCCCGATAACTGCAATATTGTTTGCAATAACACTTTTAAAAAGAGATAGAACATATTTGTCCCAATCATTCCCAAACTGATTTGCCATACCAGATTCAGGGGTGTGTATATGCAAATCCCATTTATTCCATTCTGAACCTTTATAATGATGCATAATGATTTATCTTATTTTAATCTAACTTGAAAATTGAGTTTGAACGAAAGAGTACCATCATTTTCTTTGATGATTGATGCATATTCATGGCGTGAAGTACTTGAACGTTCCAGATATGCATTAGAGAAAAGATAGTCTTCAAAACGATTACGGTCGTAAAAGTGATAACAAAGAATTTCACCATCTTTTTTTACGACCAAATAACCACCATTTGCATCAAATTTTCCGCTCCAAGCAGTTGCGGGCATCATACCTAATGCTGCCGAAGTCAAAAGATGTTTGATTTTGTAAGCATAAAAAGGCGATGCTTGTTCTGTATCGTACCCCAAAGGGTTGGTTTCTGTAATCTGTTCTACCAATTCTTTCAATGTGGATACACCACTATTCAACTGTTCTAAAAGCAAATTGGCAATTATGGACGGCAGGTCTCCATCAAGCATAATGAGGTTATTACGAAATGTAGAATTATCCACTTTGTCAAATATCAATTTGCAACCTTTCTTTGTTATTGCTTTATATCTCTCTATAACCTTATTTCTTGTTGGATTCAAAGAATTGATTTTTGCAATATCTTCATCAGAAAGAGAAGTTCCCTCTATCTTAAAATTAAAGTTCGTGGCTTTACTTGCATTTAATAGTGTTGAATCCCCTCCGAGTTGAGATTTTATACTGAATCCCATTTCAGAATTTATCTTAGTTCTTCGGTCATGCAAAATGATTCGTATATCTGTTTTATCAGATGATTTCGCCTTCAAAGCATGGCAATAAATTCGATTCATGAAGGCTTCAATTTTCGGAACGGTAAATGCTCCATCATTTTCATTGATAGCTTTCAATAAATTCTCTGCTTCTACTAAAAACACTGATGCAGGGATTCTCAATAACTCTTCTCCTTCTGGGGTTTGAATCACTACATCTCTATCTTGTAGTTTGTAGTTGAAATTACCCTCTTTTTCTTGGCGAAGAATCATTATTATGGGATAGAACAAATCGTGAATTTTGTTCATGTGTTGGTCTCCGGCATAAACTTTTCCTTCTCCTAATAATTTGAGCAAAGTGTAGATTTCACTCCATTCTCCTTTATTTCCTGTCAGTGCCATATTTTTTGGATTTTGAAAGGTTGATTCGTTTAATTATTTCCTGTGCAGTTGCTTGAATTGCAGGTACTGCAACAGAATTTCCAAATTGCTTGTAAGCAGATGCATCTGCCACTCCGATTATGAAATTATCTGGAAAACCTTGTAAACGAGCCCATTCTCGTGGGGTCATCCTGCGCAATCCATCACGGTTTATTTCTCCTTTGATGTTGGTAACAGGTGTAAAATCTTCAAGACGATTATCAATTACAAGATTGCGTTCTCTCCCCATTCCGCCTACAACAATAGCATTTGCGACACCATTATCCGGTATTATTTCATATCCGAAACCGTTACCTTTTGCTGCGTGTCTTTCTTTATGTGCTACAAGTGTCTTCACATATTGAGTTGATAAATAATATTTTGCAGAAACTGTATTTTTTTCTTTTATATCAGCAAAAGTTTTAGTTGTATCAGTTGGGGTTGGATATGTAAATTCATTGACATTTTGGTCTTTTCTAAAGCCAACAATATACACTCTTTCTCTATGCTGCGGAACTCCGAAATTCATTGCGTTTACTATTTGAGGCTCTGGAACGTAATAATCCAAATCTTCTCTTAAAACTTTTAATATCGTTTGGATTGTTTTCCCTTTGTCATGAATAAGCAATCCTTTGACATTTTCCAAAAAAAATGCCTTTGGACGCTTACGACGTATGATTTCTGCTACATCAAAAAACAATGTACCTCTGGTTTCTTCAAATCCAAGACGTTTCCCGGCTAATGAAAATGCCTGACAAGGGAATCCAGCACACAGAATATCAAAATCATCGGGTATAAATGACTTCGTGGATTCTTTGGTAATATCTCCAAAGGGAACTTCACCGTAATTCAACAGGTAAGTTTTTTGTGCCTGTACATCCCATTCGGAAGAAAACACACACTTGCCACCAAGATTTTGCATTGCCATTCTAAACCCACCGATACCAGCAAATAAATCAATGAATGTAAATTCGGGCTTTTCTATCGGTAAGAACGGAACGGCAAACAAATCGGAGAACAAAGAATACTGAACACAAACATCTGATACACATTGTATATCAGATTTCTTTTGATGGATGTTGTATATATCCTCTATCAGACCTTCTGCTTTTATCTCATATGGTTTGGCGTATTTGTTGCCTTGATTGTGCAGGTAGTGAGACACAATCGCCATTTGTTCTTCAAATGAAATTATACTTCCATCCTCATTTAGCGAATGAGGTCCGTACATTTGCATCGATATTTTTCCTCCGCCACACATTTTTGTGATGGCTATTTTTTCGTCAGTTGTTGATTTTCTATTCATATAATTTAAAACCTCATTTAAACATACATCAGGATTCACTGTTATTTCTGTCTCCCAAAATCGAAAGACTTTCCAACCTTGTTTGCGCAATTCTTCATTGACCTCCTTGTCGCGTTCTATATTTCGCTCGATTTTAGAGTGCCAAAACTTACAATTGCTTTTATGGTCATTCTTTCTAATATTCCAATTTCTACCATGCCAAAACTCACCATCACAAAATATCGCAATTTTAGACCCTCTAAGGACAAAATCGGGTTTGCCAAATACCGACTTATCATTTTTGCGATACCTTATTCCAGCGTTCCACAGGAATTTTCCAAACATTATTTCAAGTTTGGTTCCTTTGCTTTTGTTTGCAGCCATATTTTTATGGCGTTGTTCCTTTGTCAAATGGTCCATTAGTAATTTCTGACTTGGAGATGATGTACAACATATCCAAGGTACAAAGGTACTCATTTTAATTCGATTGGAAATGATTGTTGCCCAATATTTTGTTAACACATACACAATTAAACATTTAAACGCAAAAAAACTCTCTACTTCTTAATCAAAAACAAGACGGATAGCATAACCGTCCGCCTTTCTAATTAGTATTTTATACCTCTATTTTGTTTTGTCTTCGGTATTCCGATTGCTTCCCTAAACTCATCCCTCTTGCGTCTGAACCAACCAACGTGTGACACTCCGTCAATATTGAAATCAAACTTACCATTCTCATCTTCCTTGATGGAGCAGACAGAACGCTTGGTCTCAAAATTTTGGTTGAACTCCGAAGAATAGAGTTTGCCTGTTATGTGGAATTACTTGGCATGGGAAACACCTTGTTGTTTCTCGCCATGCCCTCGTACTTCTCTATAATCTTCTTGGGAACGTCTAACAAACGGATGTTCGATTCGGTGTTGGTCTTCTTCCTTCGGGTGATAATCCAAAGGTTGCCGTCAAAGAAAGTTTGCAGATTGTCGGTGGTGAGGTTCTTCACATCGGAATACGCCAGACCCGTGAACACCGAAAATAGAAACAAGTCCCTCACAAGCTCGTGGGTCGTGTCAAACATCTCGGTGTTCATCATGGTGTGTATCTCCTCTTTCGTGATATATCCTCTGTCCACGCTTTCGGGAGAGTTGATATATCCGGCAAAGGGATTGAACGGCAGACGTCCGTCATTTCTCGCTATCGAAATGATGTGCTTCAACACAATCATGTAACCCCATACGGTATTGGTACGGCATTTTTTCACCGTGCGTAGGAAATACTCGAAGTCATTGATGAACGTGAGGTTCAACTCTTTGAGGGGAATATCCTCACGCTTATAGGTATGTGGCGGAACTTAATTTTTTCATTTTTCATCCCATTGGTGAATGTTAACTTTAGTTTGCCTTGCTGTTCATGCTAATCTGCCAAAAAATAACAGTCGTCGAAATTCTGTTATGGTGTATATATGTTTTTATACTTTATACATTGTAAGACGAATACATACAGCTTTTCTATCTATCGGTGAATAAAGAATTTACATCTATCTCTTCCATCCCAAGCACCCTCTCGATATCTTTCAGTATTCCGGTATAATTGTCAGATATTTCCTTCTCCGTCCTGAACGCGACTACCGGCAGCGGT
>ERZ834694.796-NODE-796-length-33493-cov-3.224475_pt1 | contig 33493 bp, 32 predicted proteins | sample MGYA00519691_ERZ834694 | MGnify/ENA primary metagenome ERZ834694 (study PRJEB31850, sample SAMEA3708758) | human gut metagenome | biome: human gut; feature: human-associated habitat; material: faeces | place: China | collected 2014 ... | reverse complement strand
GGGAACTTATTCTGCATGCCCTTGAAACCGTAGCTGCCAGCATTGAACGGAAAAGGCGGAAAGTCCGTGAATCGGAATTTGAATACGAATCAGGTTCTGAATCCCAATCCGGATCAGTCTTTGAATTGGAATTAGAATCAAAATCAGGATCAAAATTAGAATTGGCAGACTGATTTATAAAAACAATTTATATCATGGGACGAATAAAACAAGGGCTTGACTATTTCCCTTTGAATACCGATTTTATGCACGACCGTGTCGTACGCCGTGTGATGAAGCGTGAAGGCGATTCTGCCTTCACGATCCTGCTCTATACCCTGTCTTATCTATATTCGGGCGAGGGTTATTATATTCATGTCGACGATGACTTCTATGACGAACTCTCCGACCAGCTCTTCAGCACGGACAACGATAGTGTCCGCCGGGTGCTTCGTCTGTTTGTGGAGTACGGTTTCTTCGATTCCTCTCTCTACGAACGTTACGGCATCCTGACTTCCGCCGACATTCAGCGGCAGTTCCTTTTTATCACTAAACGTCGCAGCCGCCGTCATATTTCTCCGGACTACTGTCTGCTGCCGGATGAGGAAACCGTACACTCCACCCTTTCGGATGCTGTTGCAGAAACCCCGGATATTGTAACGCAAACCCTCGATACTGTAACAGAATCCCCGGATACTGCAACAAAAAGCACCCTCATAAAAAGAAAAGAAAAAGAAAGTAAGAAAGAAGGATTACAATCATGAAGAAATTTATCAGCTTCGCATTAATTGCAGCTATGGCAGTAACAACTCTTGTAGGCTGTGGAAACAAAGGAGCAAAAGCAGATGGCGGAAGTTCCGATGCAGCAATCACTGTAATGTCAAGAGAAGACGGTTCCGGAACAAGAGGAGCTTTCATCGAACTGTTTGGTATCGAAGAAGAAGAAAACGGAGAAAAAGTAGATAAGACAACAGACGAGGCAAGTATCACAAACAGTACTTCCGTAATGATGTCTTCCGTAGCAAATGATGCCAATGCAATCGGTTACATTTCCCTCGGTTCTTTAAATGATACAGTAAAAGCTGTAAAGATTGATGGTGCAGAAGCTTCTGTAGATAATGTAAAGAATGGCAGCTACAAAGTAGTAAGACCTTTTAACATTGTATTAGGAAAGAAAACAAGTGATGCAGCAAATGACTTCGTAAATTACATCATGAGTGCAGACGGACAGAAGATTATTGAAGATAACGGATATATTCCAGTTGACGAAGGTGCAGCAGCTTACCAGGCAAGCAATGCAAAAGGTAAAGTAGTTGTTGGTGGTTCTTCCTCCGTATCTCCTGTAATGGAAAAATTAGTAGAAGCTTATAGTAAGGCAAATACAAATATACAGGTAGACGTTCAGACAACAGATAGTACAACAGGTGTTTCTTCTACAGTAGAAGGTTCTTATGACATCGGTATGGCATCCAGAGAACTAAAAGATTCTGAAACTGAGGCAGGACTTGTAGCAACAGAGATCGCAAAAGACGGAATCGCAGTTATCGTAAACAACGAAAGTGGAATCACAGATTTAACATCTGATCAGGTAAAGCAGATCTACACAGGTGAGATTCTTACATGGGATGAAGTGAAATAGAAAATCCCGATATTCAAGGAAATGAGAAAGGTCAGAACATGAAACATTTGAAAGAACAGATAATGAAGGTCATCTTTTTCATAGCGGCTTGCACTTCGGTGTTAGCCGTTGCCTTGATTTGTATCTTTTTATTCGCTAACGGACTTCCGGCGATGGGAAAGATCGGACTTGGCAAGTTCTTAACCGGCGAGATATGGAAACCTTCAAATAATATATTTGGTATATTGCCTATGATCATGGGCAGTATCTATGTGACAGCCGGAGCCATTATCATCGGTGTGCCGATCGGACTCTGTACGGCTGTTTTTATGGCGCATTATTGTCCGAAAAAGATCTACGGTATCTGTAAGGCGGCAGTCAATCTGATGGCAGGCGTGCCATCCGTAGTCTATGGCTTCTTCGGACTGGTATGTATCGTGCCGCTCATGCAGGACTTGACCGGACACGATGGCTCTACCATGCTGACAGCATCCATCTTACTTGGCATCATGATCCTGCCGACCATTGTCAGCGTCTGTGAAGCCGCTATCCGCAGTGTTCCGACACCATATTATGAAGGAGCACTTGCCCTGGGTGCGACCAAGGAGAGAAGCATTTTTCTTACGGTCATCCCGGCGGCAAAGTCTGGTATCGTGGCAGGTATCGTGCTGGGCATCGGCAGGGCGATCGGAGAGACGATGGCAGTTGTCATGGTTGCGGGCAATCAGGCACGTATGCCAAAGGGCATCACACGAGGTGTGAGAACCCTGACCTCCAATATCGTATTGGAAATGGGCTATGCGGCAGATCTGCATAGGGAAGCCCTGATCGCGACCGGCGTTGTCTTATTCGTATTTATTCTTTTGATCAACTTATGCGTGGCGGCACTCAAACGTCAGGACGCAAAGTAAGGAGGCAAGGCAATGAAACAAAATTTAAAAACAGCATTAAAGCATCCCCTGTCGTTTTTGCTTCGGATCTTCATCTTATTATCCGCAGCAATTACCATGGGCGTCTTGCTCTATATCATTATTTTTATCGTGGCAAAGGGGGCTCCCCATCTGTCATTAGATCTTTTTGCATGGGAATATACTTCGGACAATGTTTCCATGATGCCGGCAATCATCAATACCCTCATTATGACAGGATTATCCCTCGTGATCGCCGTGCCGCTTGGTATTTTTGCAGCCATCTATCTGGTGGAATATGCAAAGCGCGGCAGCAAATTGGTAAAAGTCATCCGCATGACCGCGGAGACCCTATCGGGTATCCCATCCATTATTTATGGTCTGTTTGGTCTTCTTTTCTTTGCAACCTATTTGCATTGGGGATACTCTATGTGGTCCGGGGCATTGACCTTAGTTATTATGATCTTGCCACTTGTTATTCGTACGACTGAAGAAGCCCTTATTGCCGTGCCGGATATGTATCGGGAAGCCAGTTTTGGACTGGGCGCAGGAAAACTGCGAACCATCTTTCGGATCATCCTGCCGGCAGCCGTACCGGGCATTTTATCCGGTGTCATTCTTTCCATTGGGCGAATTGTCGGAGAGACAGCTGCCCTGATCTATACTTCAGGAACCGTGGCACAGACGGCGACCGATCTGACAAAGTCCGGGCGAACCCTTGCTGTGCATATGTATAGCCTTTCGCGTGAAGGTCTGCACATGGATGAGGCATATGCGACAGCGCTTGTCCTACTGATTCTTGTTGTATTGATCAATGCCATATCCGATGGCATTGCAAAAAAAGTTTCAAAAGTGTGAGAAAGATAAAAAGGAGTCAATAAAACATATGGAGAACAAAGCAAAAATTTCCATTCAGGATCTGAATTTATATTATGGCGATTTCCATGCCCTAAAAGGCATTAACATGGAATTGCCGGAAAAAGAAATCTCTGCCTTTATCGGACCAAGTGGCTGTGGTAAGTCTACTTTATTAAAATCTATCAACCGTATGAACGATCTGGTAGAGGGTTGCAAGATCACCGGGCAGTTGAGATTAGATGAAGAAAATATTTATGGTGATATGGACGTCAACCTTCTGCGCAAGCGTGTCGGCATGGTGTTCCAGAAGCCGAATCCTTTCCCGATGAGCGTCTATGACAACATTGCCTACGGACCGCGTACCCATGGAGTGCACAGCAAGGCGCAGTTGGATGAGATCGTGGAGACCTCTCTGCGCCAGGCGGCGATCTGGGATGAGGTCAAGGACCGGCTGAAAAAGAGCGCACTGGGCTTGTCCGGCGGGCAGCAGCAAAGACTCTGCATCGCAAGAGCACTTGCCGTCAAGCCGGAAGTCCTGCTTATGGATGAGCCGACTTCTGCACTGGATCCTATTTCTACGTCAAAGATTGAAGATCTGGTGATCGAACTGAAAAAAGATTTTACCATCATCATGGTAACGCACAACATGCAGCAGGCAGTGCGCGTATCGGATAAAACAGCCTTTTTCTTACTTGGAGAAGTCATTGAATACGGAGAGACGGAGCAGATCTTCTCTATGCCGAAGGAGAAAAAGACAGAGGACTATATTACAGGTAGATTTGGTTAAGGAGGAAGTATGAGAAATCGATTTGACAGACAGTTGGAAGAACTGCACGTAGAACTGATCGAAATGGGAAGTATGTGTGAGGATGTGATCCGCAAGACCTCAAAACTCTTGCAGTCCGGGGATGCAAAAGTGGCAAAGGAAATCCGCAAGGAGGACAGCAATATTGACGAACAGGAGCGTCTGGTGGAGAGCCTTTGTTTAAAACTTCTCTTGCAGCAGCAGCCGGTAGCGAAAGACCTGCGCAAGGTTTCCGCAGCCTTAAAGATGATCACGGACATGGAGCGTATCGGCGACCAGGCATCCGATATTGCGGAGATCATTGAAACGACAGACTTTAGTGTACCGACAAATGATGTAAAACTGGCAAAAATGGCAGAAACGACCATAGCCATGGTGACGGAGAGCATTGACGCCTATGTTAAGCAAGACTTGGAACTGGTGCGTGAGGTCATTGCCCGAGATGATGAAGTCGACGATCTTTTCCTGGAAGTCCGTCAGGAGATCGCAGACGATATGGTAGAAGCCGGGGATCCGATGAGCAGTCTGGATCTTCTTATGATCGCAAAATACTTTGAGCGTATTGGTGACCATGCGACCAACATTGCAGAATGGGTTGAATTTTCTATCACAGGAACCCACAAGGATGCAGATATTTTATAAATTTTATTTGCAAGATCGCCCGCGGTGCAATACTATGATAGTGATATGAGACACAGGAAACGCGAGTTGGAGATCATGGAGAAGATCATATGATTTATTATGTAGAAGATGAAAAGAATATCCGGGAACTGGTTGAGTATGCACTGCTGGCAAATGGATTTGAGATCAAATGTTTTTCGGAGGGGGCGGCTCTTTGGCAGGAACTGCGAAAAGATGTCAGACCGGAGTTGATCCTTTTGGATATCATGCTGCCGGGAGAGAATGGTCTGGAACTCTTACATCGCTTAAAAACTGATGGCAAGACCAAGGATATCCCGGTTATCATGGTGACCGCAAAGGGAAGCGAATACGATAAGGTCCTGGGGCTTGACAGCGGGGCAGATGATTACATAGCAAAGCCTTTTGGCATGATGGAAATGGTATCGCGCATCAAGGCGGTCTTGCGCCGCACCAAAAAGGAAGATGCAGGGGATGATCTGGTCTATGAGGATATCCGGGTCTGCAATGCGTCCCACAAGGTCTTTGTGAAAGATCGGGAAGTGGAACTGACCAAGAAAGAATATGATCTTTTGTCCCATCTGATCCGCAATCAGGGCGTGGTACTGACCAGAGATCAGTTATTAAACAGCATCTGGGGTTATGATTTTGACGGCGAAACGCGTACTGTGGATGTCCATGTCAGATCCCTGCGGCAAAAGTTAGGATCGGCAGGAGACTATGTGACAACCGTCCGCGGGATTGGCTATCGGATAGGGGAATGATATGAGAAAACGCATTTTTAGAAGCACGGCAATTCTGGTGACATTGGCGATCCTTGTTACCTTTGTCACTGCTTTTTTCTTTATGTATAACAAATTAGAAGAAAATATGACGGAGCGCGTGGATAACGAGGTGGATTATCTGGCAAAGGCTGTGGATGAACTGGGAGGAACTTCCCTTGAAACAGGTCTGGCAGATGGTGTGACCGGGCGCATTACCTTAGTCGATGCCGTCGGCAATGTCTTGTATGACTCTTATGAGGATGCAGCAGAGATGGAAAATCACGCATCCCGACCGGAGATAGCCCAGGCGATGAAAGAGGGCAGGGGGAGTGCCAGCCGCTACTCGACGACTTATGCCAAGCGCAGTTACTATGCAGCCGTTCGTCTGGATAATGGACAGATCCTGCGCGTGGGGGATACGATCGACAGCGTCTATGGGACCCTTTTTCCGGGCGTTTTCATGTTGCTGCTGCCATTGGTCTTACTGCTGATCCTGAGTTTTTATCTGATCGACCGGACAACAAAGCGCATGATGGAGCCTTTGGAGGCAATCGACCTGGATCATCCGCTGGAAAATGTCGCCTATGATGAACTGGTGCCTTTTCTGCGTCGTATCGCAGACCAGAACGAAGCCTTGAAAGAACAGGTGCAGGAGCGCAACAAGCAGCAGCAGGAATATGTAGCCATTACGGAAAATATGAAGGATGGTCTGATCGTGACCAGCCGTCACCATGTGCTTTCCATCAACCGGGCAGCCCAGCGTATTTTTGAGATCAAACCGGAAGAGTGTATGGGACAGAATATCATTGTCGTAAACCGCAACCAGAAGTTGAAGGAAGTGGTGGACGGCGCGCTTGCCGGAAAAGACATGGTCAAACATATGACCATTGATGATGTGACCTATGAACTGCATGGAAATCCGGTCATCCAGGACGGCACAAATACCGGTGTTGTCATCTTCATTATGGATGTGACCCAGAAAAAGCAGTTGGAGAATATGCGGCAGGAGTTTTCGGCAAATGTATCTCACGAATTAAAGACACCCCTTATGTCGATCTCCGGCTATGCGGAACTTTTAAAGGATGGGATCGTGCGACCGGAAGATCAGAAGGAATTTGCCGGTAGGATCTATCAGGAGGCAGCCCGCCTGACAACACTGGTACAGGACATCATCCGCCTGTCAAAACTGGATGATGAAAATCTGGAACTGGAAAAAGAGACGATTGATCTGTTTGAGATGAGCAAGGAGATCATTGAGACTTTACAGCCTGCGGCAAAGAAACGGCATATCTCCATTTCTTATCAGGGCAAGCGTTTGTCTATCAGTGGCATGCCGCAGATCATTTATGAAATGCTTTACAATGTATGTGACAATGCCATTCATTACAATAAAGATGAGGGAACGGTGGTTATCACGACCGAAAAGACAGAAGAAGGCATCTGCTGGAGCGTGGCAGATACGGGAATCGGTATTCCACTGGCAGAGCAGGAACGTATTTTTGAAAGATTTTACCGCGTGGATAAGAGCCATTCGCGTGCGACCGGCGGCACGGGTCTTGGACTTTCCATTGTAAAGCACGGCGCAGAATTACATGGAGCGAGTGTCCGTGTGGACTCCGCCCCGGATCAGGGAACCACGATCACCATCGTATTCCCTGCCTAAATTTATTTTTGTCTGTTGTGGCGTTTCTCGTCGATCATGGTGCGCATACGCTGGCGCAATTCATTGCCATCTTTACTGCGCTTGAAGCCTTGGATACTGAGCAGGGTTCTTTTCTGTGCAGCAGATGAGGATAGGAAAAGACTTTCCAGACGCTCTTTGGTCAGACGTTCGCGCAGGGCGGTAGCCTTTTCTTCTGCCAGTTCCTTGCGGACAAAAGCGCTCTCCTGGATCTGTTCGGACTTCTCGATCATGTTGCCGATGGCATCGGCTGCCTTGGTATCCAGTTTCTCGTAGGCACTTGCAATCTGCTCGTTGATCTCGCTTTCGATCCGGTTGAAGTTCTTGGCAAAATTGGTCAGGGCGGAAACCGTCAGAGCCATATCCATGCCAAATAAAAACATAAAGACCAGCGACAGGGCTTCCATCAGATAGACATTGGTATCGTGTGTCATGCCGCTGACAAAAGGATAAATGACGCGGACGACCAGAATGCCTGCCAGCCCAAAGCCGATGGATGCCGGCAGGCAGACACGACCATTGATATTGCAGATAACATTGCTGTAGTCCCACCAGTAAGCGTGAAAAAGTTTTTCCAGCGCCCAGGAAGTCGTATATTCCAAAACGATACTGCCAAAGAAGCAGATCAAAAAGATCTTTAAGTTGCTGGCTTCCTGCATACCGGAGATGGGAAACTCCGAAAAAAGGATGGAGGCAAGCAGGGCACCGACTCCGTAGATGGGAACGATGGGACCGTGCAAAAATCCGCGGTTTTCCCAGTGATGCTTGCGGATGGTACAGTAGGTGGATTCATAGATCCAACCCATGAAACTGTATATGATGAACCAGACAAAATATTTGCTTACTAACATAGAATTATCCTTTCTTTGAACTGCTACCGGTGCTAAAAATTATACAAAAATAAGATACTATAAGAAATACTAATAGTCAAAATAGAAATATGTAATTTGACAAAGATTAAACAATCTTTTATTCTGAGTAAGGAAAAGTTATAAATAAGACAAGTTAAAGGAGAAGTTATCATGAATGCACAGGCAAAAACAACAGCACTTCGTACCGTAGACATTGCGTATATCGGACTCTTTGTTGCAGTTATGGCAATCTGTTCTTGGATTTCCATTCCGGCAACGGTTCCATTTACCTTACAGACATTTGCAGTCTTTATGGCAGTAGGTCTTTTAGGAGGGAAAAGAGGCACGATCGCAGTTTTAACATATGTATTATTGGGAGCCATTGGCGTTCCGGTCTTTGCCGGATTTTCCGGTGGTATTGGCGCCCTGCTCGGCAATAGCGGCGGTTATATCGTTGGCTTTATTTTCTCTGCCCTCGTTATGTGGGCTATCACAGCAAAATTTGGCGAAAAGACATGGGTATTAGGTCTTTCTATGGTATTAGGTCTGATTGTATGCTATGCTTTTGGAACCATGTGGTTCATGATCGCTTACACTGCAAATACAGGTGCTGTCGGCATCGTAGCCGTACTTGGCTGGTGTGTTATCCCGTTTATCATTCCGGATCTCTGCAAGATCGGTATTGCTTTGATCCTTACCAAGCGTCTGAAAAGACATGTAAAATTATAAGAGAAACGGTTCGCTGTCAGGAAGCACATCCTTTGGGGTGTGCTTTTTTATTTGTGTATTCTTACTGGTAAATCAGAGGAATTTGTGTAAAATAAAATGGAAAAGAGGTTATATTTATGGAAAAGGAAATCAGATCGGACAATCCTTTGGGATATGTCCCGGAAAATAAACTGCTGCGCCAGTTTGCCATACCAAGCATCATCGCCATGCTGGTATCGTCCCTTTATAATATCGTAGACCAGTTCTTTATCGGTAATGCGGTAGGGGAGTTGGGAAATGCGGCGACCAATATCGCCTTCCCCCTCAACACGTCCTGCGTGGCGATCGCGCTTTTGATGGGTATCGGCGGTGCGTCTACCTTTAATCTTTCTATGGGGCGGGGAGACTCTAAGGGCGCCGGAAAATACATTGGCAATTCGGCTACGGTCATGCTGGTATTAGGCGTTGTCTTATCCGCGGTCACACTTTTATTCTTAGCGCCGCTTTTGCGCTTTTTCGGTTCGCCGAAAGAAGTCCTGCCTTATGCTATGGAATATACGAGGATCACGGCATTGGGCTTTCCGTTTTTGATCCTGTCTACCGGAGGCGGACATCTGGTGCGTGCAGACGGCAGTCCAAAGATGACCATGGCGATCAACATTGTCGGTGCTGTGGTAAATACAGTTCTGGATGCCATCTTTGTCTTTGGTTTTGGCTGGGGTATGACAGGAGCCGCGGCTGCAACCGTGATTGGACAGGTCATTGCCAGTATCATGGTTATTGTCTATCTGTCACATTATAAGACTGTGCCATTGCATAGGGACGCTTTTTTGCCAAAGGCAGAGGTCGTCCTTTCGGTTGTATCGCTTGGCGCGGCACCTTGCTTTAACCAGTTGGCAATGATGCTGGTACAGATCGTGCTCAACCGTACCCTTAAATACTACGGCGGTCTGTCCATCTACGGCGAGTCTATCCCGATCGCCTGCTCCGGTATCATCGCCAAGGTATCCATGATCGTCATGGCATTTGTCATCGGTATTTCCCAGGGCTTGCAGCCGATCGTCAGTTTCAACTATGGGGCAAAAAAGTATGGCCGCGTGAAGAAATCCTACTTTATGGCGATTCGCATTTCTGCTGTCATCTGCGTGATCTCCTTTGTCCTTTTTCAGGCATTTCCGAGACAGATTATTTCCATCTTTGGTAACGGATCGGAACTTTACTTTGATTTTGGCGTGAATTTCTTCCGCAAGTACCTGTTTTTTATCTGCCTGTGCTTTATGCAGCCGATTTCAGCCAACTTTTTCACGGCGATCGGTAAACCGAAAAAGGGTATTTTTATGTCGTTGACAAGACAGATCATCTTTCTTCTGCCACTGCTTCTGATCCTGCCGCGTTTTATGGGGATCGACGGAGTCATGTATGCGGGACCGATCGCGGATCTGGTAGCGACGATCGTCTGCACAATACTGGTTGTTCTTGAGATGCGCAGACCGGAGTTTGCAAAGAATTAAATGATTTTGGGGGATTTTACATGATACGAATCGCAATCGTAGAGGATGAAAAAGAATATCAGGATACCATGCTTTCCTATATCAAGCGGTATCGCGAGGAGCATTTTGCTGACATTGCCACAAGCGTCTTTTCGGATGGGATGGATCTGGTTGATGATTATCACGGTGGCTTTGACATCCTGCTTATGGATATCAAGATGAAGCATTTAGATGGGATGAAAGCGGCAAGAAAGATCCGCAGTATGGATCAGGCAGTCGTCATCATCTTTATCACGACTATGGCGCAGTACGCGGTAGCGGGCTATGAAGTGGATGCTCTGGATTTTATCTTAAAGCCGATCGATTACGGCAGATTTGAGCCAAAACTTACCAAGGCGATCGGCGTGGTGGAAAAGCAGGGCAAAAAGAAATATGTCATGCTACAAAAGGACGGACGCAAGGAAAAGGTGTCCTCGGATGATATTTTGTATATCGAAGTCCGCAATCACAATGTCTATTATGTGACCGCCCACGAGACCTATACCATGCGTTCTTCCATGGCAGAAGCGGAAAAGGAGTTCGCAGACTATCATTTCAGCCGTTGCAACCAGGCGTATCTGGTCAACCTAAAAAATGTGATCAGTGTAGATAAGGATGATGTGCAGGTCGGCACCTATCATCTGCCTTTTTCCAGATCCAGAAAAAAGCCTTTCTTACAGGAACTCAGTCAGTTTTTGGAAGCCGGTTATGATAGGTAAGGAGGATTCATGTTAGCATTTCTACATCAATTTATTTTTCCAATGGAATTGTTTCTGGCAATCCTGATCTATGTACTGCCGCTGCGAATCAGAAAGGGTGGAGGCTGGCGCTGTCTTTTGACCGGTCTCGTACTTTTGATCGTTGAGGCGGTCTGGATGCAGTTTTTCCCACAACTGGCTGGCCTTATTCCGATCCCGGGACACGGAGATCTGGCGGCATTGACCTCTTTGTTTGTATATGTCCTGCTCTACGCTGTCCTGCTCGTGGCAATGTTGCTGGCAATCCTTTTTTGCTATGAAGTGACGCTCAAGGAAGCGGTCTTGTGTATCATGATGGGCTATGCGACCGAGCATGTGGCATATTGCATCCGCCTTCTGGTCAACAGTGCGACCCATAGCCAGATCGCGGAAAGCCCCCACCTTTGTTATCTGCTTATTCATCTGGGAGCTTATGTCTTTTTTTACTTCTTCTTCGCCAAGAAGATGGTGCAAAATCATCACTATGAGACAGATGCCATCACTTCGCTTTGGATGACGCTGGTCACGCTCTTTATCGTGCTTCTGATGAGTCTGGCCTCCTCTTTCTGGGGATTTCGGACGCTGCACGGGATCTATGGATTGGTCTGCTGTCTCTTTGCCATGATCAACCAGCGAAACTATATGGGACAGTGGCATCTGCAAAAAGAGATGTCGGCGCAGGAACAACTCTTTATGATGAATAAGGCGCAGTATGAACTCTCCAAGGAGAACATCGAACTGATCAACCGTAAGTGCCATGACCTGAAACACCAGATCGCAGGACTTCGCAACATCACGGATTCCGAGGAGCGTAGGCAGGTCGTAGACTCCATCGAGAAATCTGTCATGATCTATGACTCCATCCTACATACCGGCAATCCTATCCTCGATACCGTCCTGACGGAAAAGAGTCTGGTCTGTCAGGAAAACGGCATCCGCATGCATGGGATCATCGATGGCAAACTCCTCTTTTTTATGGATGCCATAGACATATACACCCTCTTTGGCAATGCTCTGGACAATGCTATTGAGGCGAACCGCAAGGTGGAGGAAGAAAAGCGCTGTATCAGTATTCTGATCCATGAAAAGGTCAATCTGATCTTTATCCAGATCGAAAACCCATACAGCGAGGCACTGCACTTTAAGCATGGTCTGCCCCAGACCAGCAAGGAAGATAAGGATTATCACGGCTTTGGCATGGAGAGTATCCGCACCATGGCGGAAAAGTATGGAGGCTTTCTAACCTTAGAGACCGGGCAGGAAATCTTTGTCCTGCGTATTACCATTCCACGGAGCCGATAGACCGATTACGACACAAAAATGACAGAACAGGACACACATTGTTCACAAAAAGAAAAAGTATGCTAACCTCTTTTTTACAAAGATGGGGTAGCGCTTTGTGCGTTACCGCAAAATGTAAGAAGGAGGTTTTTCGTTATGAGGAAAAAGGAAAAAAAGCAGCCGACCAGACGAAGCAAGATCATCAAGACCGTCATATCATTGATCCTGATTGCGGTCATGGTCGCAGCGATCGTGGCTGCTAACACACTTTTGACGGATAACAATCGTATGGTAAATGCCATGATGGGAGCCAATGACTCTGTGATCGACAACTCCGGCGTGGATACTAAGGGATTGGATCTGGATTATAACAAGAGTGATTATTCGGAGGATGAGATCGGAGCGGCAGAAGATGCTCTGGCAGACCAGATCGCGGATGAGGGTATTGTGCTTTTGAAAAATGAGGACAATGCACTTCCACTTTCCAAGGATACGCCGATCAGTTTCTTTAGCAGAAACTCCGTTACCGTCACAACACATGCCGGTATCATGGGACATGGCAGCGGCAGTCTGAAAGAGGATTTTGAAGCAGACGGCTATACCGTCAATAAGACTCTTTGGAAGTTCTATGACAAGGGCGACGGATCATCTTATGGACTTGGCACAGGCTCTATCAGTTTTGGTGATGAAGAAGACTTTGCCATCAATGAGTGCCCGTTGGAAAAGATCACGGCAGACGACAAGGTGGTAGACAGTCTTTCCGGTACGACCGCAGTCTATGTCTTAAAGAGAGTGGCTGGCGAAGGTCGTGATATGCCGCGTTCTATGTATAATCACACAGACAAGGCAGAAGACCAGACCAAGTCTTATCTGGAGCCGGATTCCGTAGAGTTGGAAATCTTATCTTATTTAAATGATAACTTTGACAATGTGGTACTGGTGGTCAATTCCAATGCAGCCTTACAACTGGACTGGGTTAATGACTATGCTAATATCAAGTCGATCGTTTTAGCACCGAGTGGTCTTTCTTCTTTGCCAGAGATCTTGAGCGGAGAGGTCAATCCATCCGGCAGAACCGTAGATACCTTTGCAGCAGATGCCCTTGCATCACCGGCTGCACAGAACTTTGGTGATTACCAGTATTATGATGAAAATGGCGATGCAACCAAATATAACTATGTTAGTTATGAAGAAGGTGTCTATGTCGGTTACCGTTACTATGAGACACGCTATGAGGATGTTGTATTAGGACAGGGCAATGCAGGAGATTATGACTATGCTTCTGAGGTATGCTATCCGTTTGGTTATGGACTTTCCTACACGACTTTCTCTTGGAACGCACCACAGATCACCTGGAAAGATGGAAGCGCAACCGCTACGGTTGAAGTGACCAATACAGGATCTGTCGCAGGAAAAGATGTCGTAGAACTTTACGCACAAAGTCCATATACCGATTATGACAAGGAAAACGGAGTAGAGAAGCCGTCCGTAGAACTGTTGGCATATGGAAAGACATCTGTCTTGGAGCCGGGCGCATCTGAGACTGTCACCATGACCTTTGATGAAGAACAGTTTAAGGCATATGATGCCAATGGCGCAAAGACCTATATCCTGGATGCCGGCACATATTACATCACAGCAGCAAAAGATGCACATGAAGCCATCAACAATATTTTGACCGCAAAGGGCAAGACGACCGCAGATGGCATGACAGAGGCAGGGGATGCATCCATGGTAACCACGTACGAGCCGGAGAATGCAGACACTGATCTGACAACTTATGCCAAGGATACCTACAGTGGTGCAGAGATCACCAACCAGTTTGATGATGCCAAGGGTGATGTGAACTATCTGACCAGAAATGACTGGACCGGAACTTTCCCGACACATGATGGGGAGCCGACAGATGAGATCAGTACCTGGGGCAATGAGATCAACGGTAGTGACAAGGATGGCAATCCTGCATCTTATGTTTACAGCAAGACCATTGATGCAGGTGGCTTAAAGGCATTAGATTCCTTTGAATCCGGATCACCGGTCGATGCATCCGAGTTTGATGACAAGATCGTTTACGGAAAGAAAAACGGTTTGACCCTGATCCAGATGCGTGGACTTGATTTTGATGATCCACAGTGGGATGACCTTCTGGACGAATTGACTTATGAAGATTACTACAACACGATCGGACTTTCCGGTTATGGTATTGAGTATATTGATTCCATTGATATGCCATTCTGTACCGATGCGGATTCTGCAAACGGACTGATCTATGGCGGAACCGGGAAATATTATCCGAACTCTATGACACTGGCACAGACCTGGAATCAGGAACTGGCAAGAGAAATGGGAACCATGATCGGTAATGAGGCGATCATCGGTGGCATGGACGGCTGGTATGCACCATCTATGAATATCCATCGTACACCGTTCTCAGGACGTAACGGTGAGTATTATTCCGAGGATCCTTACCTCTCCGGTGCTGTTGCATCCAACCAGGTTTACGGTGCAGCAACCAAGGGTGTATATGCTTACATCAAGCACTTTGCCTTTAACGATCAGGAAGATCACCGAGGCGACCGTGACGGACAGTACGGACTTGCAACATGGCTCAATGAGCAGTCTGCAAGAGAGATCTACTTAAAGCCATTTGAAATGTGCATGAAACTGGGCGATGTGGAACTCAACTATTTGGAGCAAAAGAGCGATGGCACTTATGAGAACGCGACCAGACAGATCCGTGCATGTCAGGCAGTCATGACCGCATTTAACCGTATCGGTTATACCTGGACCGGCGGAAGTTACAATCTTTTGACCGGCATTGCCAGAAATGAATGGGCATTCAACGGCATGATGATCACAGATAATGCCAATACCGGTGTATTCATGGATGGCTACCAGATGATCGAGGCAGGCGGAGACATCAAGTTGACCTACTTAGCAGATTCTGCACGATTTGATTTTGATAAAAATGATACAGCAACCTATCACTACGCGAGAGAGGCTATGCACCGTGTCCTTTATACGGTAGCAAATTCCAAGGCAATGCTTGGTGCAATGCCGGGAACCGATTTCGTGGATGAACCTTCTGATACAGAGAAGATCACAATGGCAGTGGATATTGTATGCGGTATTCTGATCGCACTCCTGGCAGTGACGACCGTGCTTCGCTTTGTACCGAGAAGGAAAAAGCAAAAGTAACAGCATATGAAAGAATAGAGAAGGCAGGGACGATCTGTGGATCGCCCTTGTCTTTTTTTGTCGGAAACTATATAATAAAACATCATAGATAATACATAGTGAGAAGGGGCTGTATTATGGAAAAAGAACGTGTAGAAAAGACAAAAACGAAAGAGGAAAAGAAACTAACAGAGGAGAAGGCTGCCAAGGTTCGCGGCAAGAAGGCTGAGAAAGCAAAGAAAAAGCCGGGCAAGTTACACAAGACCAGTATCGGTATGAAGATCTATTCTTGTATGGCGGTCATGGGGATCTCCTTTTTGATCGTTGTTTTTGCTAATATCTCCATCCTTGGCACAGTTGAGAAGAATAACGACAAACTGGTCAACGTCTATATGGAGTTGGAGCAGGCAAAGAGCGTGACTGCCGAGTCATATCAGCAGACGGCAAAGTACGCAGAGTCCTGTGTCAACCGTCCAAAGGATGTCAACTTCTCCGGACTGGAATCAGCGATCCAGACCGTGCGTGACAATATGGATACGACCAAGAAATGTGTCAAGAAGACAGGAGACAAGAACTTGATCTCCCGCGTGGATGCATGGGAAGTCAAGATGGAAGATTTCCTGGATTCCGCAGAGTTGATCCTGACCAAGTGTCAGCAGGGGGATATCGAGGCGGCTTCCAATACTTTGTCTGCCCTGGGTGGACCATATACTTATGTGCAGATCGCACAGGGTGACTTCGAGGAATTATTTAACAGTGAATTAGCCAATATCGAAAGGACCAATACACAGGCGATCAGCCGTATCCGTCAGATCAACTATATCTGCTCCGGTGTGGTTGTATTTATCATCCTCGTTATGGTTCTGATCGTTTATAAGACCATCGTTCGTCCGACCAAGAAGTCCGGTGAGCAGATCCGTCAGATCTCTGATAAGATCTCCAAGAACGAGGGTGATCTGACCGAGCGTATCATGGTGCGTTACGGTGATGAAGTCGGTCAGATGGCAATGGGCATGAACGGATTTTTGGATCAGTTGCAGAATGTTATGCAAAACCTCAAGTCTGAGGCAGACAATATGACATCTTCTGCACAGGCTGTTCTGGATTCTGTAGATTCTTCCACAGCCAATGCAGACAATGTATCTGCCGCTATGCAGCAGATGGCGGCCAGCATGGAGGAGATCGCTGCAACACTTAGTACCATCACTTCCGGTAGTGATGCTATCCTTGCAGAAGTACAGAACATGGTAGACAGTGCCAGCGGCGGTGTCGATCTGGTACATGAGATCAAAGACAGAGCACAGAATCTGCATGCAGAGACGATTTCAGGCAAGAACGAGACCAGCGGACGTATCGTAGAGATCCGTGGCATGGTAGAAGATGCCGTGGAGGAGAGCCGCAGTGCAGAAAAGATCACAGAACTGACCGGCGAGATCTTGGATATTGCCAGCCAGACCAACTTACTCGCTTTGAATGCATCCATTGAGGCTGCAAGAGCAGGCGAGGCAGGCAAGGGATTTGCCGTTGTTGCGGATGAGATCCGTCAACTTGCAGACAGCAGCCGTGAGACTGCCAACAACATTCAGGAGATTTCCAAACTGGTTATCGGTTCCGTTGAGAAACTGGCATCCAATTCACAGAATATGCTTGCCTTTATCGACGAAAAAGTTATGCAGGACTACGATGGATTTGTTAAGGTTGTGGAGCAGTACGAGGCAGATGCAGACAGTATCAATGAAGTATTGGGACAGTTCGCAGCCAAGACAGACGAGATCCGCAATACCGTTGAGGATATGAACAATGGTATCAACGATATCTCTACTGCTATTGATGAGAACGCACAGGATGTGACAGGTGTTGCACAGAATGCCGTATCTTTGGTAGAGGCTATGAACAAGATCCAGGCAGAAACAGAAAACAATCAGGCGATTTCCCAGCAGTTGAATGAGCAGGTAAACCGCTTCAAGAGAGTATAATGGAAAAGAATTACAAATTAAAGATCAGTTATGACGGTTCGCGTTATTTCGGCTGGGAACACCAGCCGGATCGCGAAACCATCCAAGGAAAAATAGAGACAGTCCTTGCCCGTATGGTGGATAAGGACATGGTAGACGTGATTGGCGCGGGGCGTACAGATGCAGGTGTACATGCCCGCGCCATGATTGCTAATGTGCAGCTGGATACGCAGATGTCACCGGAAGAGATCCGTGATTATGCCAACCGTTATCTGCCGGACGATATTGCCATATTGGAAGTGCGGGAGGCGGCTGACCGCTTCCATGCCAGGTATAAGGCAGTGGGAAAGACTTACCAGTACACCTGTTTTGATGGTCCGGTCAAACCGGTCTTTGACCGTAAGTATTATACGCCACTGGATCAGGAACTGGATGTGGAAGCCATGCAGGAAGCGGCGCATTTTCTGGAAGGCAAACACGATTATAAGAGTTTTTGCGGCAACAGCCGCATGAAAAAGTCGACCGTCCGTATCGTAGACACGATCACCGTGCGCCGGCGTAAGGGATATGTTTATCTGACCTTCCATGGCACCGGCTTTTTACAGAATATGGTGCGTATCATGTCAGGAACGTTGATCGAAGTCGGTCTGGGGCGAAAGAGACCGGAAGAGGTCGGGGAGATTTTGGAGGCATGCGACCGTAAGGTGGCAGGTCCGACAGCACCGGCAAAGGGGCTTTGCCTCTTGAAGGTGGACTATTAAAGGAGAGCAGAATGAAGGATGAGCGAAGGTTTTTCAGACCTTCGCTCTTTTTTTGCCCTGTTTTTTGTATAGAATGTCGGAAATTATGGATAATATACAAAAACGATATGGAAAATTTGTTGAAGTTTATGACTGAAAATGATTGAAAATGACGGAATGTGATTGTATAATACGAACATCAAATGAATGATTTTGAATGAAGTTGAACGGAAGTGAATTTATGTTAGCAGAAGAAAGATTTGCAAGAATATTGTCCATACTAGAAGAAAGCGGTTCTGTGACGGTCGCAGAATTGATGGAACGTCTGGATGCGTCAGAGTCGACCATCCGCCGTGACCTCAACAGTCTGGATGCCAGAGGACAACTCATCAAGGTGCATGGCGGTGCCATGATGAAGGACGCTGCTTCTTACCGGACGCAGGATGATGACGTCCAGTTACGCAAGGAGCGCAACGTAGAGCAGAAAGTAGCGATCGCCCGCTATGCGGCGCATTTGATCTCTGATTATGATGTGGTCTATCTGGATGCAGGCACGACGACAGAGTTGATGATCGATCCCATGCTCAACCGCAATGCCATGTATGTGACCAATGCCATCGGTCATGCGAGAAAACTGGCAGCCTTAGGCTGTACCGTCTATCTTCTGGGCGGTGAGTTCAAGGGGACGACGGATGCCATCGTCGGTGAGGAGGCAGTGCTTTCCATCGCTAAATACAATTTTACCAAGGGCTTTTTCGGAACCAATGGCGTGACGGTAGAACAGGGATTTACCACACCGGAGGTCAAAGAGGCTTTGATCAAGCGCAGAGCACTGGCACAGACCAAGGATGCCTACATCTTAGCAGATGCCAGCAAGTTCGGAGAGATATCCACCGTGACTTTTGGGGACTTTGCGGATGCAACCGTTTTAACGGATCAGATAAACAAAAAGTATAGAGATTTTTCAAATATTAAGGAGGTGGGAGAATGATCTATACAGTGACCTTTAATCCTTCTTTGGATTATATCGTGTCAGTGGATGATTTTATGCTGGGGCGTGTCAATCGTACCAGGACGGAGATCATTTATCCGGGAGGCAAGGGGATCAATGTTTCCATGGTGCTGAAAAATCTGGGGCATGATAGTCACGCACTTGGCTTCATGGCAGGATTTACCGGACAGGAGATCGTAAGACTCTTGGATGAATGGGGCGTACAGTCAGATTTCATCCGGGTAGAGCAAGGGATTTCCCGTATCAACGTCAAACTCCGTTCCAATGAGGAATCCGAGATCAACGGACAGGGACCCGCGATCGCCGAGGAACATATCAGACAGTTGTATCAACAGTTGGATCGTTTGGAGGACGGCGATGTCTTAGTGCTCGCCGGAAGCATACCGGATGTCATGCCGGATGACATCTATATGGATATCATGAAGCACTTATCTTCCAAGAAGTTGCATATCATTGTGGATGCGACCAGAGATCTGCTGGTAAATGTATTGCCTTATCACCCATTTTTGATCAAGCCAAATAACCACGAACTTGGTGAGATCTTTGGCGTGGAATTAGAGGATAAGGAAGAAGTCTTTACCTATGCCGCAAAGTTACAGGAGCGTGGGGCACGCAATGTCCTGGTTTCTATGGCAGGGGACGGAGCTGTCCTTTTGACAGAGGATGGACAGAGATTTGAAAGTGTGCCGCCGAAGGGCAAGGTCGTCAATTCGGTCGGTGCCGGGGATTCCATGGTAGCAGGATTCCTCGCAGGATATATGGAAGAACATGATTATGCCAAAGCATTTTATATGGGACTGTGTGCGGGAAGCGCATCCGCATTCTCAGAGGAACTGGCAACCAGGGACGAAGTCCTCGCTTTGATGCATAGTATCGGGAAGTAATGTGTCAAACATTATTTTATAGGAAAGGTAAAAGGAGGAATCACACATGAAAGTGAGAGATTTGCTTGGTGTAGAAAGCATTCAGTTGCAGGGGGCACCAACAGGCAAGGAAGATGCCATCAGACAGATGGTAGACTTGATGTGCAAACGCGGCAACATCGTGGATCCGGACGCTTATCTGCAGGGGGTTTTCGCAAGAGAAGAAGAAGGAACGACAGGTATCGGAGAGGGGATTGCAATCCCACATTGTAAGTCGGATGCAGTATCGGCACCGGGGCTGGCAGCCATGGTCGTGCCACAGGGCGTAGAATACGATGCACTTGACGGAGAACCGGTGCATATCATCTTTTTGATCGCAGCACCAAATACAGAAGACAATGTGCATTTGGAGGTACTTAGTCGCTTGTCCGTCCTTTTGATGGATGAGCAGTTTACAAAGGATCTGATGCAGGCAAAGAGCCCGGAGGACTTTTTGCATGTGATCGATCTGGCTGAGGCGGACAAGGAAGAAAAAGAGGAAGCCAAGGCAGAGGCAGAAAAAGCAGAGGTCGGAGAGGAGACTTTTGTGGTTGCGGTTACCGGATGTCCTACCGGAATCGCACATACTTATATGGCAGCAGAAGCCTTAGAAAAGGCAGCAGCCGCAGCAGGATGCCGGATCAAGGTAGAGACCAGAGGATCCGGAGGAGCCAAGAATGTACTTACGGATGCAGAGATCGCTTCTGCAAAGGCAGTTATCGTTGCCGCAGATACCAAGGTGCCAATGGATCGTTTTGACGGCAAAGCACTGATCGAGTGTAAGGTGGCAGATGGCATTAGCAAGGCAGCAGAACTGGTTGATCGTGCTATGAGAGGGGATGCTAAGGCATACCATGCAAGGACCGCTAAGAAAGAGAGCAAGGTCGAGACAGGAAAGACAGACAGCGTAGGACATCAGATCTATACACATCTGATGAATGGTGTATCGCACATGCTTCCGTTCGTTATCGGTGGCGGTATCTTAACAGCGATCGCCTTTTTGATCGATACTTTGATGGGCTATGGTGCGATCGGTGGCGGAAGTTTCGGTTCCTGCACACCGGTATCCGCATTCTTTAAATATGTAGGTGGTCTTGCTATGGGACTTATGGTTCCGGTACTTGCGGGCTACATTGCTTATTCCATCGCAGACCGTCCGGGTCTTGCGGTTGGTTTTACCGGAGGCCTTCTGGCATCCAATGGTAATGCTCTCTTTACCGATTATGATTGGGGCAATCTGTCCGGCTTTAGCGATTTTGTTGGACGTTTTGCTTTCCAGGGAGAGCATGGCGGTACGACCGTTTCCGGTTTCTTAGGCGGTATTCTGGTAGGTTTCCTTGCAGGATACATTATCTTGGGACTCAAGAAACTGTGCGAGAAATTGCCGGATTCTTTGGAAGGCATCAAGCCGACCCTGATCTATCCGGTCGTAGGTATGTTTATCGTGAGTGTCCTCATGTGCTTTATCTTTAACCCGATCATCGGATTGATCAACACCGGACTCTCTACCATGCTGACAGCCCTGGCAAAGGCAGGACTGATCACCTTACTGGGATGTCTTTTGGGAGCCATGATGGCGATCGATATGGGAGGCCCGATCAACAAGGCAGCCTATGTCTTTGGTACAGGAATGCTTGCAACAGCATCTGATCTGATGGCAAGCGGCGTACAGTCAACAGACCCGGCAGTCCAGGCATGCTACATTGCAATGGCATCCATCATGGTCGGTGGTATGGTTCCACCAATCGGTATTGCCCTTGCCTGTCATTTCTTCCCGAAGAAGTTTACCGAGGCAGAGCGTGCGTCTAAGGTTTCCAACCTTGTTATGGGATGTTCTTTCATCACAGAAGGTGCCATTCCATTTGCAGCAAGTGACCCGGCACATGTGATCCCATGTACTCTGGTTGGTGCAGGTGTCGCAGGCGGACTCAGTGCATTCTTTGGATGTACCCTGATGGCTCCTCACGGCGGTATCTTCGTATTTGCAACCGTTGGCAAGCCTTTGCTTTACATCCTTTCATGGATCATCGGTTCCATTGTTACGACCGTCATGCTTGGTTTTATCAAGAAGGACGCACAGGAAGTTTAAAAAGGAATATAGATGGGCGGAAGCAGAAAAGCCGTATGCTTCCGCTGCATCTAAAATATAAAAAGAAAGATCATAAGGAGGAAAATATCATGAAAGAAATCACATACACGATCACAGATCCGGAAGGAATCCATGCAAGACCGGCAGGTGTCTTAGTGAAAGAGGCAGCAAAGTTTACAAGCAAGGTTATCATCGCAAAGGATGGAAAAGAAGTGGATGCCAAGAGAATCTTAGGTCTTATGGGACTTGGTGTAAAATGTGGACAGGAAATCGTTTTAAAGACCGAGGGTGAGGATGAGGACGCAGCCATCGAAGCACTTGGCAAATTTTTGGAAGAAAATCTGTAAGACAGGATAGCGGGTAAGCGCTCGTAGTAGTTTAGCGCAGTAACGAAGAGAGGGCGATGAATATGAAATTAGAAGGTAAAAGCGTTTTTAGCGGAATAGCAATCGGAAAGTGCAAGATCTTTGGAAAGAAGGATCAGGTCGTAAAACGTAGCAAGGTCACAGATACGGATCTGGAGATCAAGCGTTTTACCCAGGCAAAGGAGCAGGCAAAGAGCCAGTTGGCAGCCCTTTACGAAAAGGCATTAAAAGAAGTGGGCGAGGCAAATGCCGCCATTTTTGAAGTGCATCAGATGATGCTGGATGATCTGGACTATGTGGAGTCTATCACCAACATGATCTCATCCCAGGGCATCAATGCAGAGTATGCCGTGGCAACGACAGGCGATAATTTTGCCGAAATGTTTGCAGCCATGGATGATGATTATATGAGAGAGCGTGCAGCAGATGTCAAAGATATTTCCAATCGCGTCATCCATATCTTGCAGGGCGGCAGTGAGCAGGCAGGACTGGGAGACCAGCCGGTCATCATTTTGGCAGATGATCTGGCACCAAGTGAGACCGTGCAACTGGACAAGTCCAAGGTGCTTTCCTTTGTGACTCGTCATGGATCCACCAATTCGCATACAGCGATCCTGGCGAGAACCATGAATATTCCGGCGCTTATTGGAGTAGATTATCCCGAGGATGCAGAAGGACATATGGCTGTCGTGGATGGCAGAAACGGTGTCTTTCTATTGGATCCGACGGAGGAAGAATTGACGAAGTATGAGGCACTTCGCCAGGAAGAAGTAGAAAAAGCAAGACTTTTACAGGAATTAAAGGGCAAAGAGAATGTCACGAAAGCCGGCAGGAAGATCGCCCTTTATGCAAATATCGGTGGTGTTGGCGATGTGGCAAGTGTACTTGCTAATGATGCCGGCGGTATCGGACTTTTCCGCAGTGAGTTTTTGTATCTGGAAACAGAGGATTATCCGAGCGAGGAACAGCAGTTTAAGGCGTACCGGACAGTCGCAGAGAACATGGCTGGCAAAAAGGTCATTATCCGAACCCTTGACATCGGTGCGGATAAGCAGGTAGATTATTTTGGACTGGAACATGAGGAAAACCCGGCGATGGGATATCGTGCCATCCGTATCTGTCTGGATCGCAAGGAGATCTTTAAGACGCAGTTGCGCGCGATTTACCGTGCATCTTATTATGGCAATATTTCCATCATGTTTCCTATGATCATCTCTGTGGATGAAGTCAAGGCTGCCAAAGAGATGTGTGCGACCGTGCAGGAGGAGTTAAAGAGTGAGGGCATTCCGTATGGAAAGGTGGAACTCGGTATTATGATCGAGACACCTGCGGCGGTCATGATCTCGGATCTTCTGGCAAAGGAAGTTGACTTCTTTTCGGTTGGAACCAATGACTTGACCCAGTACACACTGGCGATCGACCGTCAGAACCCGAAACTGGATAATATCTATGATGCACATCATCTGGCAATCCTTCGGATGTTGCAGATGATCATTGATAATGGACATAAGGAAGGCTGCTGGGTCGGCATCTGCGGTGAACTTGGTGCAGATGTGACTCTCACAGACACATTCATTAAAATGGGCATTGATGAACTTTCGGTCAGCCCGTCTATGATCTTAAAGGTCAGAGAACAGATCCGAAATAGCGATGCCAAATAATTTGATAAGCAGATGGCGGATGTTTGTTATGCTATCCGGACATTCGTCTGACTTTTGCCCCGTCGTCCCTGACTGCGCTGTGGGATGACGGTATATAGAAACCACCTTTGTAAGACAGAGGTGGTTTTTTTTCTTGCCTGCCTGTGGTAAGATAGGAACGTGAAGAAAGAAGGTAAACAAAAGATGAAATACGATATTGTTTTATTTGATTTGGATGGAACGCTTTTGAATACATTGGAAGACTTGGCGGACAGCGTGAATTACGTGATGATGCAGATGGGATATCCGGTGCATCCGTTGGAGAGTATTCGGCAGTTTGTTGGAAATGGTATCCGCATCCTCATGGTCAAGGCAACCCCACAGGGAGAGGAAAATCCACGTTTTGAAGAAGCCTTTGCCATGTTTAAGGCTTATTATCTGACCCATAATCAGATCAAGACCAGACCTTATGATGGTGTGATGGAACTTTTGCACGATTATGAGGAGCAGGATATGCCTATGGCGATTGTGACCAACAAAAATCAGGAGTCTGTAGATGTGCTGGTGCGTGATGTTTTCAAGAACCATGTGCGTGTTGCGGTGGGCGATGACGGTATCCGTCCAAGAAAACCGGCAGCAGCCCCGGTGGAAGAAGCACTGCGCAGACTGCGTCAGGTCTACGCCGACCGGTCATGGGCGCGCATGGGCGTAGAGGATGCCTTATCCGAGGAAGACTGGCTGGAATGGATCAAGCCGCACGTCCTGTATGTAGGTGATTCGGATGTGGATGCAGCGACAGCAGAAAACTCCGGTGTGGATTGTGCCCTGTGTGCATGGGGATTTCGCGAGGAATCTCTGCTTGAGACCCTGCCACATGTGGTCTTGTTACATAAACCATTAGAATTAGAAGCATTTGTGAGAGGTTAAATATGGGGTTAAAAAAGGCATATTGCCGTGTATATCAATGGATTTATAATATTGGAATGAAAGTGGTCAAATGGAAGGAGCCAGAGCGCTTGGAGGGCGTGGATAGTTTTCACAGTATCCCGGAGATCTTGGAGCAAGCAGGTGTCTGGGCGCCTATGATCGTCACCGGACCCCGCATTGGCAAGACCGGATTTTTGAAAGATCTCTACAATGATCTCTCCGAGCGATCGGTCATCTATGATCAGGTGCATCCTGATCCGACGATCTCACAGATCGAGGAAATGTACCAGATCTATCAAGACCATGACTGTGACAGCATCATTGCGATTGGCGGTGGTTCCAACATGGATGCGGCAAAGGCACTGGCGGCGCGTGTTGCCCGCCCGGATAAGTCTTTGCAGGACATGAAGGGCCAATTAAAGGTCGGCCGGCAGGTTCCTTTTTTTGTCGCTGTTCCAACCACAGCCGGAACCGGTTCGGAGACGACCATTGCAGCAGTTGTGACGGATGATGCCGAGAACCACAAGTATGCCATCAATGATCCGGTATTGGTGCCGGATTATGCCGTGATGGATCCAAGTCTTACTGTATCCCTGCCTGCAGATATTACGGCAGCGACCGGTATGGACGCGCTGACGCATGCGGTGGAAGCCTATCTGAGTTGGACTTACCGCACGGAAGAGACTATCGAATATTGCGAAGAGGCGGTCACGGCGATCATGGGATTTTTGCCGGAAGCCTACGAACAGGGAGATTCTCTGGAAGCCAGGGAAGAAATGCTGATCGCATCCTTTAAGGCGGGGGCAGCCTTTACACGAGCCTGCGTCGGAAATGTGCATGCCATTGCGCATACGATCGGAGGGCTTTATCATGTGCCGCATGGTCTGGCGAACGCGGTGGTCCTGCCGATCGTCTTAGAAGACTACGGATCGGCGGTCTATGGAAAATTAGCGCGCCTTGCAACCCTTTCACAGGTGGCTTGCGAAGGAAGCGAGGCAGAACGTGCCAAAGAATTTATCAGACATATTAGACAAATGAATGAACACATGGGTATTCCGGAGCATCTGCCGCAGATCCGCGAGGAAGATATTGCACAGATGGCAGAGTGGGCAGATCAGGAAGCCAATCCCCTCTATCCGGTGCCTGTGATTTACGATAAAAAGCATTTTGAGGAAGTGATCCGAAAAGTTGCTGGAAAGTAGGAGGTAGACAGAATTGATAAACATTTACAGAACGGACAACCGTATCATCTCCGAAATAGATCAGTTCGATACCGGTGCATGGGTAAAACTTACCGCACCGTCACTGGAAGAATGTGCAGAGATCAGTGATCGTTTTCATATGGATATCGCAGATGTGCGGGCGGCCCTCGATGATGAGGAGAGTTCCCGTATCAATCTGGAAGATGAATATACACTTATTCTGGTGGATATCCCATCAGCAGAAATGCGTAACAACCGCCATTCCTATACCACAATCCCGCTGGGGATCTTGATTGCAGAAGATGTGGTGATCACGGTATGTGCGGAGGAGACTGCCGTACTGCGTTCCTTTGTGGAACAACGTGTGCGCGATTTCTCCACCAAAAAACAGATGCGTTTTACCTATCAGATCTTATACAATGCCTGCATGGTCTATCAGAGCCTGCTGCGCAGTATTGACAGAAAGCGTACTGAGATCGAGGAAAGAATCGATCAGAATACCGAGGATGTTGACTTGATCGACCTGCACGAATTGGAATCCAATCTGGTCTACTTTGCTACGTCACTGCGTGCAAATGGTGTGGTGTTGGATCGTTTGACACGTTATGGGAGGCTCCGTCAGTATTCGGAGGATCAGGAACTATTAGAGGATGTAATCATTGAGAACAGACAGGCGATCGAGATGACACAGATCTATCGTGACATCATCAATGGTACCAGAGAACTGATGTCGACGGTCATCAACAATCGCCTGAATAATGTAATGAAATATCTGGCAGCGATCACGATCGTTATGTCCATCCCGACGATCATATCGGGACTCTGGGGCATGAACGTCGGTGGCAAATGGATGCCGTTTTCGTCCACACCGCATGGTTTCGCGATCATCTGTGTGATAACGCTGCTGCTTTGCATCGTGGTTATGCTTTGGCTTCGGAAGAAAAAGATGCTTTAGCCTGAGCAAACTCGTCTGTGATCTGACGAAAGACCTGCATGATACGAGGATCAAAAGAGGTGCCGTCTTCATCTAAGAGAATGGAGACGGCTTTTTCATGCGAAAAAGCGTCTTTGTAACTGCGCTGGCTGGTCAGAGCATCGTAGACATCCGCGACAGCCAGAATACGTGCGCTGAGGGGTATATCTTCGCCGGCAAGTCCTTTTGGATAGCCGGATCCGTCCCATTTCTCGTGATGGTAATATGCCATGTCTCTGGCATCGCTTAAGAAACTGTCCTCGCCAACGATCTCAACCGCATGGGTAAGCGCCTGACCGCCAAAGGTGGAGTGTTGGCGCATAAATTCCATTTCCTCCGGGCTGAGACGTGAAGGCTTTAAAAGGGTGTTGTCGGAAATACCGACCTTGCCCAGGTCATGCAGTGGAGCACCGCGAAGCAATCTTACCTTGTAGTCCGGTGTGATCGCATCCGGGAAGGTATGTGCCTTGTCTAAGGCATTCAAGAGTATCTCGAAATATTTTGCCGTGCGTCTGACGTGGGAGCCGGTCATACCGTCACGGATTTCCAACAGGTCATTTAAACTGGCGACCAGTGCCGTCTCTACGCGTGCGACCTGCTCTGTCTTTTGCATGATGATCTCTTCCAGGTGATCCTGATAATGTGCCAGATCCAACTGGGTGCGGATACGCATGCGCATGATCTGGGGCTGCAAGGGCTTATGGATGTAATCGACTGCGCCCAGTTCCAGTCCGTGGATCTCATCGGCAACATTGTCCTGTGCTGTCAAGAAAATGATAGGTGTGTCCTCGGTCTGTGGCAGGGAACGGATGGCTTTCAATGTCTCGAAACCGTCCACCTCCGGCATTTGGATATCGAGCAGGATGATGTCTGGTGTATGTTTTTCTAAATAACGAAGAGCCATTTTGCAGGAATTGGCTGTGACGACATTGTAGTAGTCATCCAGTGCTTCCTTGGCGGTACGCAGGTTGATGCCGCTATCATCTATGATTAAAACTGTTTCCATACTGTCAAACTCCTTGTGGTGTTTATAATGAGGTCGGAAGATCCTGACCGGCAAATCTGCCGCTGGCTCCGCAAGGGAGGGTAAGTCCGTTGCAGGAAACAGGAAGACCGATCTCTTCTGCGGCTACACTTCCCGGATAGCCTTTTAAGGCGGTTGAAATCATATAGTGCAGTACAGCAGGCTGCAAGCCTGTGGTGTATGAGTTTACAAGGAAGAAAAGTGGCTGGTCGGTCAGCAGTTGCGCACACAATTCTATGAGCGGATAGATGGCATCCTCGATCTTCCAGATCTCACCCTTAGGACCACGTCCGTAAGATGGCGGATCCATAATGATGGCATCGTAGTGATTGCCGCGTCGGATCTCGCGCTCTACGAACTTTTTGCAGTCATCCACGATCCAGCGGATCGGGGCATCGGCAAGACCGGAGGATACGGCATTTTCCTTTGCCCAGGTGACCATGCCTTTGGACGCATCTACATGTGTGACTGCGGCACCGGCTGCTGCCGCGGCGATCGTTGCACCGCCGGTATAGGCAAAGAGATTTAATACTTTGATCGGGCGATCCGGGTGCTCTTTCTTCCTATTATATATAAGTGTGGAAAACCAATCCCAGTTGACTGCCTGTTCCGGAAAAAGACCGGTGTGTTTAAAACTGAAAGGTTTCAGATGAAAAGTCAGGCTGCCGTTATGGTTGACATAGAGATTGTCGTTATCGGTGTGGGGCAGTTGATAAGTGATGCCCCACTGCTGTGGCAGATCAAAGAACTCCCACTCGCCACCACCTTTTTTGCTGCGGTGATAGTGCCCGTTTAGTTTCTTCCATTCGCTGACCTTCTTTGGGGTGTTCCAGATGACCTGTGGGTCTGGGCGGAGCAGGGTGTATTTTCCCCAGTGCTCCAGTTTCTCACCGCCGGAGCAGTCGATGACTTCGTATTCTTTCCAATGGTCTGCTATCCACATAATGATTCCTCACATTCTATCTATCGTATTGTTCGATTTGTATTCTTCTTATTGCTTCTATATTATATATGAAGAAAGACTAAGATGCCACTGAAAATATTGTATGCGAAAAAATACAATATTTATTCAAAAAACCTTGCAAGTATTGATTTTATCATGTATATTAGATGTTGCTGTGACATTGATAGCGTTGAAGCGTGAGGTTGCTGCCGATTATCACCATAGTAATCTGGCAGGTTTTCCGTGGAGCGAATGTCAAGTTAGGAAACTGGCGACAAGTCACTGTACAAAATATAGTCTACCATTGTGTAGAGACACGTGTGTTAATCTTTAGGACACACACGGAGAAGTGTACAGTCACCGCTTGTCGTACTATTGAAATAAGTGCGAAGGAGGCGACTTTTTTTATGGCAACTCAGGTTATGAGAATCACACTCAAGGCATATGATCACGAATTAGTTGATGCATCTGCTAAGAAAATCATCGAGACTGTTAAGAAAAACGGATCACAGGTGAGTGGACCGGTACCACTTCCGACAAAGAAGGAAGTTGTTACTATCTTAAGAGCGGTACACAAGTACAAAGATTCCAGAGAACAGTTCGAGCAGAGAACTCATAAGAGACTCATCGATATCATGACACCTACCCAGAAGACAGTTGATGCATTGCAGAGACTCGAAATGCCAGCTGGTGTTTACATCGATATCAAGATGAAGTAAGAAGTTAACAAGGTTAACGATCCGGTATAGGTTTATATAGAAGCAACATTTATGTTCCACTTATATTGCCTGTTCTAGGATGATCGCTACGGCGATCCGCTGTAGAAAAACAGGAGGAAAGAAAATGAAGAAAGCTATTTTAGCAACAAAAGTCGGAATGACTCAAATCTTCAATGCTGATGGAGTTTTAACTCCTGTAACTGTTTTACAGGCTGGTCCTTGTGTAGTAACACAGATCAAGACTGTTGAGAACGACGGTTACGAAGCAGTTCAGGTTGGTTTCGTTGACAAGAAAGAAAAGGTAGTCAACAAGGATGCCAACGGCAAGAAAGAAATCAGAAACAGACATGGCGTCAACAAGGCTGAGAAGGGACACTTCGATAAGGCTGGTGTTTCTGGAAAGAGATTCGTAAGAGAATTTAAGTTTGAAAATTGCGCAGATTACAATCTTGCAGATGAGATCAAGGCTGACATCTTTGAAGAAGGTGACAAGATCGATGCTACAGCAATTTCAAAGGGAAAAGGATTCCAGGGTGCTATCAAGAGACTTGGTCAGCACAGAGGACCTATGGCTCATGGTTCTAAGTTCCATCGTCATCAGGGTTCCAACGGTGCTTGTTCTTCACCAAGTAAGGTATTCAAAGGAAAAGGAATGCCTGGACACATGGGAAGCGTTAAGGTTACAATCCAGAACCTTGAAGTTGTACGCGTAGATGCAGAGAATAACCTGCTTTTGGTAAAGGGTGCTGTTCCAGGACCTAAGAAGTCTTTAGTTACAATTAAAGAGTCTGTAAAGTCAGGTAAGTAATCGATAGTAGGAAAGGAGGAACTTTACGATGGCTAAAGTATCCGTATACAATATGGAAGGCAAAGAAGTTGAGACAATGGAACTTGACGATGCTGTTTTCGGTGTTGAAGTAAACGAGCATTTAGTTCACATGGCAGTTGTCCAGCAACTTGCAAATAACCGTCAGGGAACTCAGAAGGCAAAGACACGTTCTGAAGTTCGTGGTGGTGGTAGAAAACCATGGAGACAGAAGGGAACAGGTCATGCAAGACAGGGTTCTACAAGAGCTCCACAGTGGACAGGTGGTGGTGTTGTATTTGCACCAACTCCAAGAGATTATTCGTTCAAGTTGAATAAGAAAGAGAAGAGAGCAGCACTTAAGTCTGCATTATCTTCCAGAGTAGCAGAGAATAAGTTTGTTGTAGTTGACGAGTTGAAGTTCGATGCGATCAAGACAAAGGATTTTGCAAAGGTAATGAGCAACCTTGGTGTTGAAAAGGCGCTTGTTGTTATCAATGACAACGACACAAATGTTGTTATGTCAGCAAAGAACATTCCTACTGTTAAGACTGCTTCAACAAGCACGATCAACGTATATGACATCTTGAAGTACAACACAGTTGTTGTAACAAAGGATGCTGTTAATACAATTCAGGAGGTGTATGCATAATGGCTAACGTACAATATTATGATGTAATCCTCAAACCTGTAATCACAGAGAAGAGCATGAATGCAATGGCTGAAAAGAAGTACACATTTCTTGTTCATCCAGAAGCAAACAAGACAATGATCAAGGAAGCAGTTGAAAAGATGTTCGAAGGAACAAAGGTTGCTTCCGTTAATACAATGAACAACGATGGCAAGGAAAAGAGACGTGGCAGAAGCGTAGGCAAGACTGCTAAGACTAAGAAGGCTATCGTTCAGCTTACAGCAGATAGCAAGGACATCGAGATCTTCGCAGGGCTGTAAGTCGAAAGCAAGATTATGCGTCATGTTTAGACGCGATAAGTAAAACGTAAAAGTAGCGAAAGGAGAATTACAATGGGAATTAAAACTTATAACCCATATACACCTTCCAGAAGAAATATGACTGGCTCTGATTTCTCCGAGATCACAAAGAAGACTCCTGAGAAGTCTCTTACAACTTCTTTAAAGAAGAACGCTGGTCGTAACAATCAGGGTAAGATTACAGTTAGACACCAGGGTGGTGGAAACAGAAGAAAATATAGAATTATCGATTTCAAGAGAAAGAAAGATGGAGTTCCTGCAACTGTTATCGGTATCGAGTACGATCCAAACAGAACAGCAAACATCGCATTGATCTGCTACGCAGACGGCGAGAAGGCTTACATCCTTGCTCCTGAAGGACTTGCTGATGGCATGAAGGTCATGAACGGACCGGAAGCAGAAGTACGTGTTGGTAACTGCCTTCCGCTGGCAAACATCCCGGTTGGTACTTTAGTACACAACATCGAGATGTATCCGGGCAAGGGTGGACAGTTAGTTCGTTCCGCTGGTAACAGCGCTCAGTTGATGGCCAAAGAAGGCAAGTATGCAACTCTTAGACTTCCATCAGGCGAAATGAGAATGATTCCTTTGAACTGTAGAGCATCTATCGGTGTTATCGGCAATGGTGATCACAACCTTGTTAAGATTGGTAAAGCTGGTCGTAAGCGTCACATGGGTATCCGCCCAACTGTTCGTGGTTCTGTTATGAACCCTAATGACCATCCACATGGTGGTGGTGAAGGTAAGGCACCAATCGGACGTCCGGGTCCATGTACACCTTGGGGCAAGCCTGCAATGGGTTACAAGACAAGAAACAAACACAAAGCTTCCAACAAGTATATTGTTCGCCGCAGAAACGGCTAATAGATCCGAATGTGCCTAAGGCAGCTTAGGCACGAACAGAAAAAATAAGGAGGATTCATCAATGAGCAGATCTTTGAAAAAAGGACCTTTCGCTGACGATCATCTGCTGAAGAAGATCGATGCTATGAACGCAGCAGGCGAAAAGAACGTAATCAAAACATGGTCTCGTCGTTCTACAATCTTCCCATCATTCGTAGGACACACAATCGCTGTTCATGATGGAAGAAAACATGTACCGGTATACGTTACAGAAGATATGGTTGGACACAAACTTGGAGAGTTTGTAGCAACAAGAACTTTCCGTGGACATAAGAAAACGGAAAAGAAAACCGGAATGAAATAATTAATTTTGGAAGGAGGTTCCATATAAATGGCAAAGAAATATAGCAGATCTCAGTACAAAAAAGAGAGAAATGCAAATAAAGATACTAGACCAAAAGCTACATTAAGAAACGCTAGAGTTTCTACAACAAAAGCAGCTTTTGTATTAGATGCGATCAGAGGAAAAGACGTAGAAACAGCACTTGGAATTTTACTTTACAATCCAAGATATGCTTCAACATTAATTGAAAAATTATTAAAATCTGCAATCGCTAATGCAGAAAACAATAACGGAATGGACCCAGAAAACCTTTACATTGCAGAATGTTATGCAAATAAAGGACCTACAATGAAGAGAATTAAACCTAGAGCACAGGGTAGAGCTTACAGAATCGAACATAGAATGAGCCACATCACATTAGTGCTTGATGAAAGATAGATAGAAGGAGGCAAACATGGGACAGAAAGTTAATCCTCATGGTCTGAG
>ERZ834694.777-NODE-777-length-34225-cov-6.493737_pt1 | contig 34225 bp, 35 predicted proteins | sample MGYA00519691_ERZ834694 | MGnify/ENA primary metagenome ERZ834694 (study PRJEB31850, sample SAMEA3708758) | human gut metagenome | biome: human gut; feature: human-associated habitat; material: faeces | place: China | collected 2014 ... | reverse complement strand
CGCTACGGTAGATCACCTTCTTTCTAATGGCAAATATGTGGCTGTTGTCGGGTTGAAGAAATTCTTGGATGTGCAATTTGAGAAGGCTGCTCGCTGTAATATTGACTACGACAAGGATGGGGCGCCGAGGAAAGATACGCGTTATGTGTCTCCTGCTGTGGTTCAGATTTAATTTGTCTTTTACAACTCTGAAAGTTATGCTACAATGACCTTGTGAGGTGATTGTGTGGCAAAGAAACTGAATCTGGTAGATATGTACGGAATTGGAGTTATGCTGGAATACCTTGTAGCTGAAGACAACCTTACCTGCGAGGAACGGGATCGAGTCATATTGCGAATTGCGCAGGAAAACGATATTGCCGAATATATGCTTTCGAATCTTGCCGGTTATGGAAGAAGTAAGCAAGAGGTGTTGAAACGGGCAGAGCGGAGGAAAAGCTCGGAATTACAGGGCAAAAAGCAAGATGAGAGCTATATCTCTCTGACCGAGATTGCCCGAGCTCACAGCGAGGATGCTCCAGGATATGTGATACAGAGTTGGCTGAGAAATGGAAATACTTTAGCATTCTTAAATCTCTGGGAAGCGGAGTCTCGAACGAGATAACTTCATCAGCCTGACTGATTCGCTAAAGCCAAGGATAGGGGCCTTTGCCGCAGGCAGCCTGCTGCTGGGGCTGGTGCTGCTGGTTCCCGCACTGGAGCCGCTGTTCGCAGTTGCGCCGCTGTCTATTGGCATGGTCGGTGCCATTGTGGGGCTGGCGTTTGGCTCTATGCTGATGATCCAGTTGCTAAAATTGATACGGCGGTAAAGCGCTCGGAAGTTTGCCGGCATGCCCACATTCCTTTTCAACGTAAAAGCAGGCTGCAATGAATATTGTTCATGGCAGGCTCAAGCCCAAATTTTTACATAATTTGCGTAGCTGATTTTACACATATGTGGTACAGTAAAATAATAAAGATTTCCCAGAATACAGATAGCTGTTAATGTTATGCACAAAACCTGCCAAGGAAAGGAAAACGTCATGGGAGACAATTATTTCCTGCTGACCAATCTGCTCTCAGAGGATGAACGTAAGGTGATTACCAGCATCGCCTCGCATATTGAGCGGGGGGAGAAGCGCGTGGGCATCCAGCAGATCGCAAGCGAGAATTTTCTGTCCACGACCAGCATCGTAAAGATGTGCAAGCGTCTGGGCTTTGACGGCTACAGTGAACTCTATTATCACCTCAGCCGTCAATTAGCCTCATCTGAAGAAAAAAAGCCCGAAGACCTCAAAAGTCTGATCGATAATTATGATGATACCTTGATCACCCGCTTCTGTGCATTACTTATGGAGCGCCGCAGCGGAAAAGTGTTCACGACCGGCGAGGGCTTTTCCAATATTGTTGGGACATATATCATGCACCGACTGGCAATCTGTGGCTTTAAGGCGTTTAACAATGTGCACTTTTATGACTATATGGTTTTTCAGGAGGCCCGCCACGGCACAATGCGCGACGAGGCGGCTGTCATGTTTGCTATCAGCCAGAGTGGGGAAACGGAGCCGGTGCTCAACGATGTGCGCCATGCCAAACAGCATGGGCATAAAATCGTGACCTTTACCAGACGTGGCGACTCCACGCTCGCCCAACTCTCCGACTTGGTATTTGTGATCGACGGAGCAAAGCAGACACTGGCGGGCAGCCTGCCGAATCCCTTCTTCGGGTATGTCATTTTGACGTTTGAAAATCTGATGGCGCGCTATTTTGACCAGAATGAAAGTGTTTAATCGGTACAATTTTTACTAAACCGGAAATTCTTTTCCTCCGCGGCTGTGCTATACTCAAAATGCGGTACGGCGGAAAATGCCGTTTTCCGCGATCATCGGCTCCGACGGGGTATCCGGCGGAGAAATGCAAACGATACATTATGGAGGAAAGCACAATGAAAAGAAGTCTTGCACTTTTGCTCACGCTGGTCATGAGCCTCGGCCTGCTGGCCGGCTGCGGCAGCAAGGACACCACCGCTGACGAATCCCAGCAGGACGGCGAGAGCGGCGCGAAGCAGATCGAAACGCTGAAGGTGGCGTTCGTTCCGTCCCGCGAGCCGCAGGAGATCATCACCGCGACCGAGCCCCTCAAGCAGCTGCTCAAGGACGAGCTGGCCAAGGAGGGCTATGAGGTCGGCGAGGTCGAGATCACCGTCGGCACCACCTACGAAGCCGTCGGCGAGGGCCTTGAGGCCGGTACGATCGACGTCGGCCTGATCCCGGGCGGCACCTATGTTCTCTATGACGACGGCGCCGAGGTCATCCTGACCGCCACCCGCGACGGCCTGAACAAGGACTCCGACAACGCCAAGGACTGGAACGACGGTCAGCCCACCGAGGCGTCCGACAAGCAGGCGGTCTCCTACCGCGCGCTGATTATTGCCGGTCCCTCCGACAAGGGTCAGGAGCTGGCTGCCAAGGTCAACAACGGCGAGGAGCTGGCCTGGGAGGACCTCGACAGCGCCAACTGGAGCATCATGGGCACCTCTTCCCCCGCAGGCTACATCTACCCCGCCCTGTGGTTACAGGATCACTACGGCAAGGGCATCTCTGATCTGAGCAGTGCCGTGCAGTCCGATTCCTACGCCAGCGCTTTCGCGCGTCTCGCCTCCGGTCAGGTCGATGTGCTCGTGACCTATGCCGATGCCCGCCGTGACTATGCCGAGCGCTGGAATAGTGAATTTGGCCGTGAGGGCTCCATCTGGGAGGAGACCAATGTCATCGGTGTCACCGCGCCCATTTACAATGACACCATCTCCGTGAGCAAGAACTCTCCCATCATGGACGACGATCTGATCGCCGCCCTGCAGGATGCCTTCATCAACATCGGCAACACCGACGAGGGCAAGCAGGTCATCGCCATCTACAGCCACAACGGCTATCAGAAGGCGCAGTCCTCCGACTATGACAACGAGCGCGCCGCGCAGAAGCTCATTCAGGAGTTGACCGCCGCGAACTAAATCAAAACTTTCCCAAACGCGGGGAGGACATGCACGGTGAGGACCTTCCGCTGTGCCGTCCTCCCCGCGTTTTATTCAAGAAAAAGAGGAAACCGTATGATCGTATTTGACCATGTATCCAAGGTATATTCCAACGGCACGGTGGGACTTGACGATGTGAACCTGACCATTCAGGACGGCGAGTTCGTCGCCATCATCGGCCGCTCCGGCGCGGGAAAATCGACGCTGCTGCGCGCGGTGAACCGCATGCACCGGATCACCGCCGGCACGCTGACGGTGAACGGAACGGACGTGAGCACCCTTTCCGGCAAGGCGCTGCGGCAGTTCCGACGCGGCATCGGCATGGTATTCCAGTCATTCAATCTGGTCACGCGCACGAGCGTCATCAAAAACGTGCTCTCCGCCTGCGTGCCGGATATGCCGTTCTGGCGCGTGCTTCTGGGCGCGTTCCGCAAGGAGGACAAGCTCAAGGCGCTCGAGTCGCTCGACAAGGTCGGTATTCTCGATAAGGCGTACATGCGCGCCGACCAGCTCTCCGGCGGGCAGCAGCAGCGCGTGGCGCTGGCGCGGACGCTGACGCAGAGCCCGAGCATCATTCTGGCGGACGAGCCGGTCGCCGCGCTCGACCCCGTGACGGCCAAGCAGGTAATGCAGGACTTTGTGCGCATCAATCAGGAGCTGGGCATCTCCATCCTGCTCAACATCCACCATGTGGAGCTGGCGCTGGAATATGCCGACCGCATCATCGGCATCCGCGCCGGTAAGATCGTCTATGACGGTCCGTCTGATAAGGTCGATCAGGCGGTGCTCGATTCCATCTACGGGGAGGATACCGGGACGGAGGCAAGCGTATGAGCCTGTACGACCGCATCTTCAAGCCCCGTATCTACACGCTGCCGAACGGCACCGGGGTGGAGGAAAAGCGCAGCCGCGCGCCGCTGGTCATTGTGATCGTGGCTTTGCTGGCGATTCTTTCCATCCGCATTACGGGCTTTGACCTCTCTGTGTTGGTCACAAAGGGCGGCAAGTTCTTCGATATCCTCAAGGCGATGTTTCCACCGAACACCGCCTATCTCGGCAAGATCTGGCAGCCGCTGTGGGACACGATCAAGATGTCCTTCCTCGGTTCGTTCATCGGCGCGGTGCTGGCGATCCCGTTTGCCATCGCCGCGGCCAGCAATATCGTAACGAACCGCGCCGTGGTGTTTCTCGTGCGCCTTTTTCTGAGCCTTGTGCGCACGCTGCCGACGCTCGTGTGTGCGCTGATCGCCACGTACATTTTCGGCCTCGGCACGATGGCCGGTACCTGCGCCATCGCCGTTTTCACGTTTGCCTATGTGGGCAAGCAGCTCTTTGAGATCATCGAAACGGTGGATATGGGGCCCTATGAGGCGATGGAGGCGCTGGGTGCCACGCGCCTACGCGCCTTTACGACCGCCGTTTTTCCGCAGGTGCTGCCCACCTATCTGTCCGTGTCACTGTTCTGCCTGGAGGGCAACGTGCGCTATGCCTCCATCCTCGGCTATGTGGGCGCGGGCGGACTGGGCCTTATCATGAATGAAAAGATCGGCTGGCGCGAATACGACAGCCTTGGCATGATCCTGATTGTCCTCTTTGTCACCGTCATGGTCATCGAGGGCCTCAGCCACGCGCTGCGCAAGCGCCTGACGTAAGGGGGAAAGGGCAATGAACGAAAGAATCAAAAAAGCCTACGCCTCCGCACCGAAAACATGGGTGTGGCAGCTGCTGGCGGCCTTTATCGTCGCCTGCCTTCTCGCCTGGTCCGGCACGGCGGTGAAAGTCAGCAACCCCACCGGCAACGGATTGGAGGTGGCGGGGAACATCCTCTCCGGCATTTTCCATCCCTCGACAAAGCTGCTGTTTACCTTCGGCACGAACGGCGTGCCGTACCTGCTGCTGGAAACGTTCTGCATTGCGTTCCTCGGCACGGTCGTGGGCGCGGTGATCTCGCTGCCGCTGTCGTTTCTGTCGGCGAGCAATCTGGTGCCGAAGGGCGTGGCGTTCATCGGCCGCGTGCTCATCGCCGGCATCCGCACCATCCCCGCATTCGTCTACGGCCTGATGTTCATCCGTGTCACCGGCCCCGGCCCGTTTGCGGGCCTTTTGACGATGTCGCTCTGCTCGATCGGCATGGTGTCGAAGATGTTCATCGAGAGCATCGAGGACCTCGACAAGCGAATTCTGGAATCGCTGGACGCCGCGGGCTGCACCACCTTCCAGAAGATCCGCTACGGCATCCTGCCGCAGCTGACGGCGGACTTCATCTCCACGATCATCTACCGCTTCGACATGAACCTGCGCGACGCGACCGTGCTCGGCCTTGTGGGCGCGGGCGGCATCGGCGCGCCGCTGATCTTCGCCATGAGCTCGTACCGCTGGAATGAGGTCGGCGCGATCCTGCTGGGGCTGATCGTGCTGGTGCTCATCATCGAGTGGATCTCGGCAAAGATCCGCGTCAAGCTGGCACGGGGGTAAGGTATGGACGAAAAAAAGCTGACCATTTACTTCACCTCCGACCTGCACGGCTACATCTACCCCACCGACTACCGCAGCAGCGAGGAAAAGGAGCTGGGGCTCTTCAAGTGCGCCAGCCGCTTCCGCAAGGACGGCAACACCCTCGTCATCGACGGCGGCGACATCCTGCAGGGCTCGCCGCTGGGGGCCTTCTGCCACGATACCGTCGGCAGCGCCGCGCGCTTTGCCGACATGATGAACCGCTGCGGCTATGATTATATAACGCTCGGCAACCACGACTTCAACTATGGGATGCCGTACCTTGACAGCTATCTCGATGCACTGCAGGCCTGCTGCGTGTGTGAAAACGTGCGCCGGGACGGGGCGGAGGTGCGCTTTCCCGCGCGCATCCACACACTGGAAAACGGACTGCGGATTGGCATCGTCGGCATCGTGACCGACTATGTGAACATCTGGGAAAAGCCGGAGCATCTTGCCGGCATTGCGATCACTGACCCCGTCCCCGCCGCGGCCGCCGCACTGGAAAAGCTGCGGGGGCAGGTCGACCTGACGGTGTGCGTCTACCACGGCGGCTTTGAGCGCGACCTTGCCACGGGGCGCGTGCTCTCCACGACCCACGAGAACGTCGCCTACCGCATCTGCCGGAAGTTGGATTTCGATATTCTGTTGACCGGGCACCAGCATATGTCCGTCCCCGGGCAGACGGTGAGCGGCACGTTCGTCGTGCAGCCGTCCGACAAGGGACAGGAGTTTCTGCGCGTGGAGGCTGTCGTGTCCGGCGGCGAAAAGCGCTTTTCCAGCGAAACGGTCCGCGCGCACGGCGAGTGCCGGGCAGACTGGCTCGCGGAGTTTGCCGATCTGGAGCGCGGCGCGCAGGAATGGCTCGATCAGGTGGTGGGCCACCTGAAAACGCCGATGACGCCGGATACGCCGCTGCGCATGGCGGCAGAGGGCACCGCGCTCGCGGACCTCTTCAACACGGTGCAGCTTGCCGCGAGCGGCGCGCAGCTTTCGGTCACGAGCCTTGCCAACGACGCGGCGGGCCTCCCGCAGACCGTGTGCCGCAGGGATATTCTCAACGCCTATCCCTACACGAATACGCTGACGGTGCTTGAGATCACCGGCGCGGTCCTGCGCAGGGCGATGGAGCGCAGCGCGGAATACTTCACCCGAAGCCCGGACGGCACGCTGCGCGTGTCGGACTGCTTCCTGAAGCCCAAGGTCGAGCATTACAATTACGACTACTACGCCGGCGTGAGCTATGCCTACGATATCACAAAGCCGGTCGGCAAGCGCGTGGCCGAGCTGACGGTCAACGGAGCGCCCGTGAAGGATACGGACGTATTTACCGCATGTCTGAGCAGCTACCGCGCCAGCGGCACGGGCGGGTACGACTGCTACGTCGGCTGCCCAGTCGTGCGCGAGATCGGCACGGAGATGTCCGATCTGCTGCTGGACTACTTCCGGCAGTACGGCGGGGATATCCCGCTGACGCGCGGTAGCTTCCGGGTATTCTGACCGGCAGACAGCAAAAAGTAAGAGGGAGGACGAAGCTGTCCTCCCCCTTATTACTGATTTAGGAGCTTTTTCCCGGCAACTCCAATGCCAGCGAGAATTTCCACAATAGAGAGCCCCATCAAAATGCCGGAGACAAAATCCTGCACATCAGTACCTCCGACTGTCCCTGACATGGCGCTGCTGGCAATACCGAGGACGACAAGGACAAGGCCGTGAAGAATGCCCTTCTGCCGCTCCAGTTCCTGCGTGCAGCGCAGCAGGTCGAGGATCTGTGCATCGTCGTAGACGCGCACGTTGCTGTCCGCCGCATCCTCGCCGTCCATCAGCTCCGAGAGCGTCACATGAATCGCCTCGCAGAGCTTTTGAATGATGCTGTAGTCTGGCATACACTTTCCTTTCTCCCACTTGGAGATGGTCTTGTTGGACACGCTGAGCCGCTCTGCCAGTTGCTCCTGCGTCAGATTCTGTTCCTTGCGCTTGCGCGCGATGTAGCTGCCGATGGCTGTCTGGTTCATTTGAAATGCCTCCTGTATTGAAGATGCTTTGAGCATAGAGCAAGTCTGAGGGAAAAACATCCCCTGACGGTAGAATATAGGGGAAAAATAGAGAAATCATGCCGATTTTCTATTTTAGCCGAAAATGCTCTACGATCCACGATTCGGTTTTTGGTGCTGTATTTCCGGCGCAAAGCCGCAAATTCGGTTGCGCACTCTTTTGCGTTATGGTATGATGAACGCACAGGTCTGTCACTTAAAGTACAATATGGAGGAGCACAATGGGTGAACTGATACTTATGCTGCTTTTGACCTGCGCGGTTTGCGGTGGCATTCCTGCGTTGGCGTTTGCATACATAAACGGCAAAATAAAGTTTTCCAACCACGGAAAGACTCCCTCTGAAAAGCAGAAAAGAACTGTCTTTCGCTGGCTGGCGTTCCTGTTAGGCTCATTTATGGGGTGTTTCCTGTTTCCGACATATAATTTTACAAAGACTTATCCGAATGACTCTCATTGGTACAGCGTTTACTTATCCGTTATGTGGTGCCTCATCATGGGTGCGTTCTTATCGCAGGCGTTCCCGTACAAAAAGGGCTGCCTATTAAAAACGACGCCTATGCTCATGGCATTCAATTCTTTATATATTTTGGCGGGGATGGGCTGCCGCTATCTTCTGGAGTTTGGCGAGGTTTCAAACACATACAACTTTACAGTGCCTAACATGATCGTTCATGTACTGCTGATCAATATTCTCTGTTTAGCGTGCTGGCACCTTGCCACCAAAATGCCCCGAAAGAAATCCGATAACATTTTCCCGTAATTGCGGCGCAATACTTCAGGGACTTCTGGTCTGCACAATTGCAAAATCGTCTTTGACACAGAATAGGATTGGAGCAGGAAAGGCTGAACGGAAACAACAGAAGATCCGCCGAGTAAGCAGCGGCAAAAAGGATAAATCGGGACCGAGACGGTTCCGATTTTGCTTTGAGGCCCCCTGTGCCCTTGACACTTATCGCGTGATGGGTACGACAACTACCGTTAACGCAGCGCCTTTGTGGGGCAGGCCTTTGTGCACTCGTAGCAGAGGATGCCCAGTTTTTCCTTGCGCGGCTTCTGCGGCTGCTGATAGGGCAGAAAATCCAGCACCATCGCCGTCCAGCAGGCGTAGCCACACCAGCCGCGCCCAAACAGCAGCGGGTCGAATATTTTCGCCACCGCGTAGTGGATGGTCGCCGCCTCAAAAACGCCGAGAAACAGGTAGTACCAGAAGCCCTCAATTTGCATATTCTCACGAGAGATCACGCCGAGATATGGCAGTAAGACGGTCAAAGCCCTGCTGAAAAACAATCAAGTTTTAGAGGAGTGTGATGATGCATGACGCAGACCCGCCCTGAACCGAAGGTCATTATCATCCCCGCAAAGGAAGAATCGCTTCAGGATCAGGAAAAGAAGAAAAATCTCCGGGTAGCTGCATACTGCCGTGTGTCTACGAAAAAGGACGAGCAGCTTGGCAGCTATGAAAACCAGAAAGCATATTACACGGAAAAGATCATGGCAAATCCCAACTGGACGATGGCGGATATCTTTGCGGATGAGGGTATCACCGGTACCTCCGCCTGCAAGCGCAAAGATTTCCTGCGCATGGTCCGGCAGTGCAGGAAGGGCAAGATCGACATGATCCTTGCCAAATCGGTATCCCGCTTCGCTCGCAACACCGTGGACACCCTGAGTTATACCCGCGAGCTGCGTAGCATGGGTATCCCGGTCATCTTCGAGGAGCAGAATATCAATTCCATCTATCCGGAGAGCGAATTCCTCATCACCATCCACGGTGCCTTCGCACAGTCCGAAAGCGAAGGGATATCCTCCCGCGTCAAGTGGGGCAAGCATCAAGCGATGCGGACGGGGAAAGCAAACATCCAGTATAAGACCCTGCTGGGGTACGAAAAAGGGCCTGACGGAGAGATGGTGGTCAACGCAGAGCAGGCGGAGACTGTTCGAAAGATTTACGAGCTGTACCTATCCGGTCAGACGTTGCGCAATATCAAGGAAACCTTGGAAACAGGAGGCTTTAAGAATACGGCAGGAACGACGGAATGGACAACCTCCAATCTGCGGACGATCCTCTCTGATGAAAAATACTGCGGTGACGTCCTGCTCCAGAAGACCTTCATTCGGGACTGCATCAGCAAGCAGGTCATCCGTAATACTGGACAGCTTCCCATGTATCTGATTCAGAACCACCATGAGGCCATCATCCCGCGAGAACGGTTCGATGCGGTGCAGATAGAACTGGCGCGGCGTCGGGCCCAGACCGGCGGCACGAAAAAGAGCGCCCCCACAGGTATGAGCCGCTACAGCGGCAAGTACGCACTCAGCGGTCTGCTGTTCTGCGGCGAGTGTGGCACAGCGTACCGCAGAGTGGTGTGGACGCAGCACGGCGAGAAACGTGCCGTATGGCGCTGCAGCAGCCGATTGGATTATGGCAAGAAATACTGCAAAGAATCTCCGACGCTGGACGAAGCCCCACTCCAGCAGGCGGTGCTGGCAGCCATCAACGCCTCCATGTCAGGGCGTAAGGTTCTGGCGGATCAACTGGTGGATGCGATGGAGCAGGAACTGGCTCCGGTTCCCGGTGAGAGCATGAGCCTCGGAGACATTGACCGAGCGGTCACGGAGTTAGGTAAACAGTTTGACGTGCTTCTGGCGGAAGCGGCAAATGGTGACGCGGACGAATACGCCGAGCGCTTCCGTGCCATCTCCACCACGATGGAAGAACTGAAACGCCGAAAAGCAGCTATCCTTAGTATCCGGCGGGAACAGGAGCAGATCAGCCGCCGCATCCATGCGGCCGCCTCGGCAATGACCGCGGTGGCTGTGGGGATTACAGAGTGGGACGATGGTGTGGTTTATCAGATGTTGGAAAAGGTCACCGTACTGACGGGCAACCGCATCAAGGTCACCTTCCGCAACGGCGTAGAAATTGAGCAGGTCGTGGATCAGCCAAAGCGGAGGAAATTCGAATGATCTATACCAAGCATATCCCGTTGCGGGCGTGGGGCTTATAAGATAAGACCGCAAAGGAAAGAACGGCAGGCTTGCCGTTTTTTCCTTTGCGGCTTTGCAGAATGTTTTTAATTTTGACATAGACTTTTTTACAAAATACGCTATGATATTCGAGCATTCAATTTTTAGGCAATACTACAAATGCAATGAACTAATTTATGAGGTAAGGAAGGTTACAACCTATGTATAGACAAATACGAGCCACGGTGCTAATTCTATGCTTGCTCTCCGCTGCTGTTGTCTTGACTGCCTGCGGCAAGCAGGAAGAACCGACCACAGAGCAGCCTGCATTAGAAACGGTGAAGTACTCCAACCTGACCGATGAGGATTCCAGAAAACAGCTTTCCGAGCTTCTCACGGATTCAGGAATCGAAGAATCCCGCATTGCTGCTCTGCTGAATCGGGTGGAACAGTTTAACGCCAGTGTCAAGAGTGAGTGGCTGACCGATGGCTTCGAGAGTGCCGCACCGACCGATACCAAGTATGATCCCTATGACATGCAGGATGAATGGGCGGCGGCAAACGGCAGCTTTCCCGGCTATAACTGCCGCATTACAGCATTTGGCCTGTTCAGCGAATTTATCACAGCAGGAACCGACCAGCCGGAGGTACAGGGCGAGGACTCGCTCTTTACCGATTTAGAGACGATCAACGCTGATCCTGACGCGCTCTGCGGTGACAGCATCGCCAAATTCTGTGCGCTGTTTGCACCGGTGAACGCCGCGGACAGCACAGAGGTCGAAGCGCAGGTCAAAGTGCTTCAGGAGGACTGGGCATCCCGTGGCATCGCGTTTGCAAACAGCGAGGCAAGCATGATTTCAGTTGTTTTCCACGATAAATTCTCGGATGAAGACAACACGCTGTTCATTGGTCATGTTGGCGTGCTGCTGCCAGCGGAAGATGGTACGCTGTACTTCGTAGAAAAGGTGGCGTTCCAGGAGCCGTATCGTTTAGTGAAACTTCAAAACCGCGCAGAATTGAGCGACTATCTGATGGAGAAATACGATACTTCCTGGGGCCAGGATACGACGCGCCCCTTCATTATGGAGAACAATACTCTGATGGACGGATACCGACCGAACCCTCTGGAGGAAACAAACCCTTAAAATTGAAACAGCAGCGGGATGGCATTGCCATTCCGCTGCTTCTACTTTACAGAATAGGCACACAACGCCAGAAAGGAGAAAGCCCATGAACATCCGCAAACCCGCAGACTATAGCACCCTGTTTTCCAAGCTGGACAAGCTCATGGCAGAACAGCTACCACAGATGGAATTGTACTGCGAGATTGGTCGGCTGGTCAGCAGCAAAGCAGAGAAAGGCGCGGCTGTTGTAGCCTCTGAACATCTGCGAGCGGCCTATCCTGCGGCTGATGGCTTTTCTCCCCGCAATTTGCGCCGTATGCGCGCGTTTTACGCAGCCTACGAAGAATCCCCTGAAATCATGAGGCTGGCGATGAACCTCGGCTGGACGCAGAATGTGGCGATTTTAGAGCGGTGCAGCAGCAACGAGGAACGGGCGTGGTACATCCGAGCTGTGCTGCGCTTCGGCTGGAAGAAAGCAAAACTGCTGGAAGCCATAGAATCTCAGACGTGGCTATATTCTTCTCTCGACGAACAGATGATTTCCTGCTATACTGAGGAAAAAGAAGTAACGCAGGAGAGCGAGAGCGATGAAAAAGATACTCTTTGTGTGTCACGGCAATATTTGCCGCAGCCCAATGGCCGAGTTCGTGATGAAGGATTTGGTCAGGAAGGCGGGGCTGGCGTCACAATTCTATATCGAGTCTGCAGCAACCAGCCGGGAGGAGATCGGCAATCCGGTCTATCCTCCGGCACGGAGCAAACTGGCGGAGCATGGGATCTCCTGCGACGGTCACGCAGCGAGGCAGCTTACCAATGCCGATTACGAGAAATACGACCTGCTGATTGGCATGGACAGGGCCAACCTCCGGGACATGCACCGTATCTGCGGCGGCGATCCGGACGGCAAGCTGCACCTCCTGATGGACTACACCGACCGCCCCGGCGATGTTGCCGACCCGTGGTACACGGGCGATTTCGAGGCAACGTGGCAGGATGTGCTGGCGGGGTGTCAAGGGTTGTTGAGAGAATTAACTGCGAGGAAGTGCGGCGAAAATGGATAAGCTTGTCGTTCGTGGAACAGAAATCAATGTACAGTGGGACCTCAAACGAGATGATTTCCTCAGCTTGACAGACATTGCAAAAATCAAGGATAGTGATAATCCGCGGTATATCATCCAAAACTGGCTTCGCAACAGAAACACTATCGAGTTCCTCGGCGTGTGGGAAACACTCTACAATCCGAATTTTAACCGTGTCGAATTCGATGCGTTTAGAAGTCAGGCGGGCTTGAACAGCTTTGTGATGACACCGCAGAAATGGGTAGATTCGACTGGCGCCATCGGCATTGTTTCCGAGGCTGGTCGCTATGGTGGGACCTACGCACATAAGGAAATTGCGTTTGAGTTTGCTTCATGGATCTCCGTGGAGTTTAAGCTCTACTTAGTCAAAGAGTTTGAGCGCCTCAAGACCGAGGAGATGAAACAGCTCGGTTGGGACATCAAGCGCAACCTTGCCAAGATCAATTATCGGATTCATACCGATGCTATCAAAGAAAATCTGATTCCGCCGGAGCTGTCTGCGCGGCAGATTTCACTGGTCTATGCCAACGAAGCCGATGTTTTGAATATGGCGCTGTTTGGTATGACGGCCAAAGAGTGGCGCGATGCCCATCCGGATCTTAAAGGCAACATCCGCGACTATGCCAATGTATCGCAGCTCGTGTGCCTGTCCAATCTGGAGAATCTGAACGCGGTGTTCATCAACGAAGGAATCCCACAGGCGGAGCGTCTGGCAAAGCTCAACGCCATTGCCATCAGCCAGATGAAGGTGCTGACGGAGGATCACAGGTTGCTGCAGTCCGATGAGGCGAAAGAAACAGAATCATAAAAATAAAAAATCCCGTGCAATAAATCGTCCTTTCTGTGCATTACACGGATGACAGGAGACGGAAGCCTATGCTCAGCTTGCTGATGACAACCGAATACGCTCCGGCAGAGGATCGACACGAGCTGCAGCAGTTGCTCCTCCACATTGCCGGTGGTGACCGTGACGCTTTGGCGGCGCTGTATCAGCGCACGCGCACGGCGGTGTACGGCTTAGCGCTTTCCTACCTTAAAAACGCGCACGACGCGCAGGATCTCACGCAGGACGTCTATGTGCAGGTGTGGGACTGTGCGGAGCAGTACCGTCCCACCGGCTCGCCGATGGGCTGGCTTCTGACCGTGTGCCGTAACCTGTGCCTGATACGCCTACGGCGCGAGGAACGTCATACCGCGCTCAGCGAGGAGGAATGGGACGCCATTCCCGCGCAGGAATGCGGTTTGGACACTGATGAGCGCACGCTGCTGCAAGGCACGCTGGCAAGCCTCGCTGATGAGGAACGGCGCGTTGTGCTGCTCCACGCGGTCACGGGCCTAAAACACAGGGAGATCGCGGCGCTTCTTGCGCTGCCGCTTCCCAACGTCCTGTCGAAATATCACAGAGCATTGAAAAAGATGCGAATTTTTCTGGAAGGAGATGACGCCCGATGACCAATGAAAAAATGGAGCAGAGACTGGCTGCGGCGCTTGAAAAGACCGCGCCGGACGATGTGAGCGGCGTTCTCTCCCGCTGTGAAGCGCGGAAAGGAACGGTAATTCCCATGACAACAAAGAAAACGACAAAGAGAAAATGGACATCGCTCATTGCCGCCTGCCTTGCGGTGATGCTGCTTGGCGGCGGGCTGTTCTACCAGCGGGCGAACGCGGTCGCGTCCGTGGTGTCGCTGGACGTGAACCCGAGCATCGAGCTGAAGGTGAATCGAAGTGAAAAGGTCCTCGTCTGCACGCCACTCAACGAGGACGCGAAAGCTATCCTTGCGGATATGGGCAGCGGCGCGGATCTCAAGGGCGCGAAGCTCGATGTGGCGGTGAACGCCATCGTGGGCAGCCTTGTGCGAAACGGCTACCTCAATAGCATTTCCTCCGCCATCATGATCTCGGTGGAGGACAAGGATACCGCTCGCGCGGAAAAACTCCAGCGTGAGCTGACGAGCACCGTGGACGGTGTTTTGCAGACAAGCGAATCGAGGGCGTCCGTTCTGACGCAGACGCTGACGCAGGACGCGGCGCGGGAGCAGCAGGCGCGGGAAAATAATATTTCCACCGGCAAGGCGGCGCTGGTGAACCGTGTGCTTGCACTCAACGCCACGCTGAAGTTTGACGCGTTGGCAAAGCTCTCGGTCGAAGAGCTCAAGGACCTCGCCGAAGCGGGCGCACCTGCCATGCCGATCGGTATGGATGCAGCCCGTACCGCTGCGGAGGAGTATGCCGGAACGACGGCGGTGGATTCCGTTACAGCGGAGGTCGATCCCGAACTCGACGAATCCCCTGCACACTACGAAGTAGAGCTGCAAACGGCATGGGGCGAGTTCGAGTATCTAGTGGATGCCTACACAGGGAAGGTGCTCAGCGGGCAGAAAGATTTATTGGCTGCCGTTTCCGCATCGAATGAAACGACGAAGCCCTCTGGTCAAAAGCCCGCGCCGTCCGGAACGGTGCAGGATATCGGCTACGCCAAGGCAAAGTCCATCGCCCTGAACCATGCGGGCTTGAGTGAAAATCAGGCGTATGACATGGACATTGAGCTGGATGATGAGGACGGAAAGCTCGTCTACGAAATCGAGTTCAAATCCGGCAATATGGAATATGACTACGAGATCGACGCGGCCTCCGGTGCGATCTTCAAGCACGAGGCGGAGTTGGAAGACTGATACGATTATCAAGGATTGATTTAGAAAAATATCCGAATTGAAGCCTCCTGACAGAAGTTAGGATTTCAAGCAGAAATGTTTGGAATCCTTTCTTTTTTATATTAAATTAGTCGCATTTTTGTGTTTTTCAAATCCCGGTTTTCTCTGAAAATTGCCCGAAATACCCGTTTAGGGGAAAGGGGCTGCATTTTTTGCTCTGTTTTCCCTTTGATTTTCCCTTTATAGCAAATCGATCAAGGCCTGTGCTGCTTGGCACAGGCCTTGTTTGTTTTCTTCAGAATACCGCCGTCAGCAGCACATAATAGCCGCAGGCGATGAGAACGGTGAGCAGAAACAGCGGCAGGAGCTTTTTGACCGTGGCGAAGAATGTGACGCCGAAATAGTCCGAGATGATCGCCGTGCAGATGTGCGTGGGGCTCAGCTGACTCGAGGCGAAGCTGACGCTCATCAGCAGCGCCAGCAAAAACGCGCCGCCGTTCGGGATCATGGTGTAGGCCAGCGGGATAAAGGCCGCGGCCGCGGCGCTCGATCCCGCGACCAGCGTGCCGAACGCGTACAGGATCACGAGCACCAGAAACGCCGGAATGGGCAGATGCTCGAAATACGTCGGCAGCACGTCGATCACGCCGCCAAGGATCAAAAGGTCCTTGAAGACATACGTCATCGTAATACCGAGCAGCGACTTTAGGTCAAAGCCCTTGATGAGCGCATCGCGCACCTCCTGCGCGGAGAATTTTTCGACCAGCGCGTTGACGGCCGCGATGACCGTCACGACGGCCCACGTCGGCAGCGAAAACACGATGATCACCGCGATCGCCAGCAGCAGCGACCACAAGCTCCGCAAGAGCAGGCGTACGCACTCTTTCTTACTGCGTCCCGTCTCACCGACTGTGCGCGGCACGCGGCGCAGATAGACAAGATAAATCGCCAGAAGCGTCAGCAGCGCCATCGGGAGCATCCATACGAAAAACGATGAAATGGAAATGCCGCTGATGCTGCACGCCACAATGACGCCCGTGAACGTCGGCACCATAGCCTCGGGAATGTGGCGGAGGTACGTGGCGACCGCCGCCTTTTCATCGTTTTTGAGGTGGTCGCCCGCCATCGTGTCCACCATGCCGCCGCAGATCGTCACGGTGGCGGGGCCCTGCATCAGGCCGATGAACAGGCAGGCAAGCGACGTGTTGAGCCTCGGGTCGCGCATTAGTCCATTCATCGCCCGCTGTGCATCCTCGAACCGATGGCGCAGGCCAAGCTCGTAGACGAGCACCGAGATCACGTACATCGCAAGGTTCACTGACCAGACGTCCCAGCCCGTGAGCGTGTGCAGCGCCGTCTGCCCCGCCGTGGCGAGCGGCAGACGGAACATCACGATCATCAGGAGTGAACCAAAAATCATCGCAAGATAAAGGGGCAGGCGTTTGTTAAGCAGGGCGAGGATCACCACAAAGATGATCAGAACTTTGATAAGTGCCATGGTGCTGACTTCCTCTCTCCATTTCTCGCGCAAAGCAAGAAAAAGGCCGGGCGGCCACTTTTAGGGTACCGTCCGGCCAAAATGCTATTGCGTAGTGCCTTAGTGCTTCTCTCAGGCCTTCTGCTCTCTCGGCAGCAGGTGGATAGCGTGCTTCGGGCAGTTGGGCGCGCAGATGGTGCAGCCCCAGCACTTGTCCACATCGTAGTGCACCTTGCGGTTGTCGTCCTTGTAGAACGCACCGAAGTTGCAAATCTTCGTACACTTGCCGCAGTTGACGCACTCGTCCTCGTGCCAGTCGATCTTCCAGTTGGATTCGGGATAGATCAGGCGGGAGCCGGCCTTATAGGCCATCTGCATCGGGAAGCAGCACAGGCCGTCGCAGTTGCAGATGAAGCCGTCCTCGCCGTTTTGCATGAGTCCGCTGGCGTTGAACTCGCGCACCTTCTTTTTCATGTCCTCAGGGCTGATGGGCTCGCCCATGCCACGGTCGACCGCGCTGTTCGGCCCGTCGTTCATGTTGACGCACACATTGAGCTTGCGGTCGTGGAAATACTTCTGGCTCTTGCAGTTGCAGGGCACAAGATGGATGCTGCCGTGATGCCCGTCGATGATCTTATCGAACTCCTCGAGCGTCAGATACGTCTGGTTGTGGACATAGACGCCCTCACCGGCGACCTTGGCCTTCACTTGCGGCAGATAGATCGACTGATAAATCTCTGTCTGCCAGTCGTAGAGCGCCTCGATGAGCTCTCTCGGCAGACAGCCGAACTCATAGTACTCAAACTGCGCATAGTAGGAATAGCGGCTGTAGAAGTCGCTGATCTTCCAGGTCGGCTCGTCCGCATCCGTGACCTTGTTGAGTACGTTGCGGGAGTACATGCGGTTGATGAGCACGTAGGGCGACGCGGCCAGGCGGTTCTTCTCCATGAGCTTGCGCAATTCCTTTTCCGCCATGGGCTCCTTGCCCATCAGAAGAATGACCTGCCATTCCTCCTCGTGCACCATCAGGTCGGCCACTTCGTCGAACTGCTCGGGCACTCCAAAAAGCTCGTGCGCTTTCTTGCGATCTTCGTCGCTCAGCTTGCTGGTCAGTAAAGACATATTGCTATCTCCTCTTTTTATTGCTTGCCTGATTTCTTATTTTATCTGCATTGCCTTTTCGGGGGCGCTATCCTCCGCCCTCCACAGCAATGATACAACGATGCTATGAAGCATTCTTATTTTATCATAATGCTTCGCCGACGAATTATCGTTGAATCCGCGGCGCATCGCCGCCCGCTTCGCCATGCGGGCCGCCCAACGGATTCAACGCTTTTTTCAACGGTAGCTTAGTATAATCTTTTCATGCCAAACGGTCAATCGTTTCTGCGTTATGCACAAAAGTGGCATGAACCGGCAAGCGGCTGTTTCTTTCGCAAAAAAGCGGTTTTTCAGTTTCCGCTTGCCGAAAAAATGTGTAAACTCTTCCGTTTTTGCCACAAAACGCGCTAAAAGCGGCTTGTCATTCCCCCAGCGTTGGCGTATGATGAGAAGGTAGGCTGATTCCCCCGCGGAATCTGTCTTTCTCGTATTTGCTTTTTTACTCTCCCATTCCGTTTCAAGGAGGTTCCCGCACAGTGGACGTTTTAATCACCCAAAAGAAAATGACCGACTCCGAGGCCTTTGTCAAGGCCCGCGGCGGCGGCAACCTGATCGGCAAGGCCATGTACGGCGGCGGCAAGATCACGATGAAGCAGCTCTATTTGCAGAGCTTTGAAGTCGTGTTCGACGCCTATTTCAAGCCCGGCCTTGTGGAGCGCTTTTTCACCCGCAAGGGCCAGATGGGCGGCAACTCGCAGAAGATCTGCATGATCGTCGAGGGCACGCGCTGCACGGCGAGCTATCACGAGCAGCCGCTCCCGCTTTACGAAGCCGACCTCGATCCCGACATGTGCCAGGATTCCACCTTCGACAAAGAGAAGATCATCGCCCAGGCCAAGCGCGTCGCCATGCGCATCATGCGCCGCCATTCGGGTCACATCATCACCTCGATGGAGGTCGCGTCCTACCGCCCCTTCTACCGCCCGTACTACGTCGCGTTCTACGGCGAGATGGAGATGGGCAAAAAGGTGCGCTACATCGCCATCGAGGCCGATGGCTACAAGACCGACAGCTCCCTGTAAGAGAGCGAGCCCCACATTTCAAGAGGTACGATCCGATATGAACACTGTTACGCTTGGCGGCACCGCCACCATCAACGACCTTGTCAGCGTCGCGCGCTTTGGCGCAAAGGTTGCATTTTCCAAAGAATATGAAGAGCGCGTCAACCACTGCCGCGCCCATGTCGACCGCTTCAGCCACGAGGGCAAGGCCATCTATGGTCTGACCACGGGCCTTGGCGACAACTGGAAGAAGTTCATCCCCGAAAAGGACCGCGAAACGATCCAGCGCAACAACATCTACGCCCATACCTGCGCCGTCGGCGAGCCCATCGCCGAGGAGTGCACGCGCGCAATGATGTTTGTCATGCTCTGCCACTTCGGCTCCGGCCATACGGGCATCCGTTTTGAAACGCTCGCGCTGATCCGCGACATGCTCAACGCGGGCATCAGCCCCATCGTCCCCGGTCATGGCTCCGTCGGCTATCTGACGCTCGAGGGCCACATCGGCATGGTGATGATTGGCGAGGGCAGGGCCACCTATCAGGGTGAAACGCTTGACGGCGCAGAGGCGCTCGAGCGCGCGGGCCTCAAGCCCGTCGTACTCTCTTCCAAAGAAGGCCTTATCCTGCTCTCCGGCACCACGTCCGTCACCGCGTTCGCGTCGCTTGCGATCTATGACGCGCAGACGCTCAGCTTGACGGCAGACATTGCGGGCTCTTTCACGCTCGAGGTGCTCAAGGGTACGCTGATGGCCATGGACGAGCGCCTGATGGCCGTGCGCCCGCACCCCGACCAGATCAACACTGCGGCCAACATCCGCGCCATTTTGAAGGACAGCCCGATACTTGAGCGCTACCGCGGCCACCGCGTGCAGGACGCGCTGTCCATCCGCTGCATGCCGCAGCTCCACGGCCCGGTCAAAAAGGCCGTCAAGGACGCACAGACGACGCTCGCCATCGAGCTCAACTCGTCCGTCGACAACCCGCTCATCTTCGATGAAGAGGACGGCGGTGCGGTCGCGCTGATGGGCTGCAACGCCGACGGCACCTATGCCGGTATGGCGTCCGACAATCTCTGCATCGCGATCACGGATCTGTGCAAAATGAGCAACAGCCGCATCGACCGCCTGCTCAACAGCTTGGTGAGCGAGCTGCCGGCGTTTCTCAACAAGAACGCCGACTTCAACAATGGCCTTATGATGATCCAGTACGCCTCCGCGGGTCTTCAGGGCGAGCTGCGCATCCTTGCGCACCCTGCCGTGGTCGACAACCTGACCACCTGCGCCAACCAGGAGGACTATGTCAACATGGGCTACAACGCCGCCAAGAAGGCCTATGACTCGATGCACCTCGCCAAGTATATCCTCGCCGCCGAGCTCATCTGCGACGGTCAGGCGCTCGACTGCTATGAGGATAAGCGCTGCGCCAAGGGCACGCAGGCTATCTACGACCTGCTTCGCAGCAAGGTACCCGAAATGGACAACGACATGCCCCTCACGCCGTATCTCGAGGCCGTCGCCCAGCAGATCATCGACCGCGCGTATATCCGAACCGTGGAAGCAAGCGTCGGTGCGCTGAAGTTCTAAAGGAGAATGCCATGAGCGAGCACGAACACGTCCATGAGCATGGCCACGAGCACCCCCATATGCACGGGCATGTCCATGACCCCGAGCAGACGAAAAAGATCAGCAACCGCCTTGCGCGTGCCATCGGGCATCTCGAATCCATCAAAAAGATGGTGGAGGACGACCGCGACTGCTCCGAGGTGCTGATCCAGCTCGCCGCGGTGGAGTCCGCTATCCGCTCGACCAGCCGTCAGATCTTACGTAACCACATGGATACCTGCGTCACCGCCGCCATCCAGCAAAATGACGAGGAGACGCTCTCCGAACTTTACCGCGCGATCGACGAGCTTCTAAAATGACAAGTGAAAAAACGTCCGGCTGATATTCAGCCGGACGTTTTTTATTGGAATGTTCTTCCTTTTGAATAGCGGGCAAAAATGCGCGCAAACTAAGCGCGGCAAACGCCAAAACAACTTTTTCAGGAGGACAAATCCATGACCGATCATACCAATAACGGCTGCTCCTGCACGCCCAACACCTCTATTCGCTGCGCCGTGACCAACTGCGCCAACCACTGTAAGGACGCCCAGTACTGCGGTCTGAACGCCATCCAGGTCGGTACGCACGAGGCCAACCCCACCACGGACCAGTGCACCGACTGCCAGAGCTTCAAGAAGCAGTAATTTTTGCAGCCGCCCCTCAGGCGGCCGCTACATAGCATCAAAAAGGCGGTGACAGCATGACGGAAAAGGGCAAATACCGCGTCTGCGGCGCGCTCGCAGGCACGGTGAACGGCTTATTCGGCGGAGGCGGCGGCATTCCGCTCGTCTTTTTGCTGCGCTCGTGGGCAAAACTCTCCGACAAGACGGCACTTGCGACCTGTGTGGCCGTCATCTTCCCGTTCTGCCTTGTGTCGGTGCTCGTGTATGCGTTCCGCGGCGCGCTGCCGCTCGGAGAGGCGCTCCCCTACCTTGTCGGCGGGCTCGCGGGCGGATGGATCGGCGGCAGGCTCTTCAAGGACGTGCCGAACACATGGCTCAAGCGCATTTTCGCGCTGTTTCTGCTCTATGGCGCGGTGAGGTACCTTCTATGACGGACTGGCTCTTTCCCGCGCTCTGCGGGCTTTTGACGGGAATTCTCTCGTCCTGGGGCGTCGGCGGCGGGACACTGCTTCTTTTATGCATGACGCTCTTTTTCGGCGTGGAGCAGCGCACAGCGCAGGCCATCAATCTGCTCTATTTTCTGCCAACCGCGGGCATCTCGCTCTTCGCGCATCGCAAAAACGGATATCTCGACAAAGCCGTCCTGCGCGCGGCCATCCCGACCGGCACGCTCTGTGCGCTCGCCGCCGCGTTTTTGACGACAATGGTCGACAGCAGCGTCTTCCGCAAGCCGTTCGGGCTGTTCCTGCTCTACGCGGGGCTGTCGATCCTCTTTGAAAAGAAGAAAAACAGCAAAAAAGAAACGCCGTGACTTTCGTCATGGCGTTTTCGATTCTATTCAGATGCGCAGCGCTGTTTCCAGCGCGATATAGAGCTTGCCGAGGTCGTGGTTCGCGTCGCGAAGATTGGCGACATCGTAGCCGCTCTCCTCCAGCACGTCGCCTGCCTCGAGGAAGTTATAGAGCGATAAGCCGTAAAAACTGCACACCGCCTGCACACCGGCGAGCTCCATCTCCACGGCGAGACAGCCCTCGCTTCTTCGCTGCGCGACGAGGCCAGCGGTCTCGCGGATCATGGCGTCCGTCGTCCAAACCCGCCCCGTCACGTGTGGGACGCCCAGCTCGGTAAAGATGGCCGAGAGCTTCTGCGCATTCTCGACCGTGATGTAGTCGGACGGCGCAGCGAAATAGTACGAGCAGCCCTCGCCGCGGTAGCTCTCCGTTGGAACGATGAACTTGCCCATCGTCGCCTCCCGATTCAAGCTCCCGCAGGAACCGAACATCACAAACTTCGACGCGCCGATGATCCAGCTCGCCTCATAGCACTCCGACGCGGCAATCGCCGAGCCGATGCCCGAGAGGTAAAACGCGACGTCCGTTCCCTTGTAATTCATGCGGTAAATGGGAATGTTCCCGTTGCACGCGCCGATGAGGCCGATCTTTTCGCAGGGAAAGGCTTCCAGCAAATGCTGATAGATCTTTTGTGAAAACAGGATCAGGCACGTTTTGACAAGGTGCTTTTGTTCGCCATAAAAGTCCCGCAGGCTGATGACGGGCTCGGTCTTATTGTCAAAGCAGTCGGTGATCATATGCTTCAGCGCTGGTTCGTCAGCTTTTCGAGCGCGTCCTTCGCGGCCATCTGCTCGGCTTCCTTCTTGCTGCGGCCCGCGCCTTTGCCCACGGCGCTGCCGTTGAGCAGAACTTCGAAATAGAACGTCTTGTCATGGTCGGGGCCGCTCTCACCAAACAGGCGGTAGGAAAGCGTCTGGTTCGGCGTGCGCTGCACGAATTCCTGTAAAATGGTCTTATAGTCGCGGCGCTTTTCCTCGGCGACCTCCTCGCGCTCGGTATCGAGCAACACGCGGTGGATGAGCGCGCTGGCCGCGCTGATGCCGCCGTCAAGATACACCGCGGCAAACACCGCCTCGGTCGCGTCGGCCAGGATAGACGGACGCGTGCGGCCGCCGCAGCTCTCCTCGCCGTTGCCGAGCTTTAAGTATTTTCCAAGCTCCAGGCGCTGCGCGACCTCGTGCAGGCTGTCCTCGCACACGAGCAGCGCGCGGATGCGCGTCAGCTCCCCCTCCGGCGCGGTAGGATGCTTGGCAAACAGATACTCCGCCGTCACAAAGCCGAGCACGCTGTCACCCAGGAATTCCAGGCGCTCGTTGCTGAAAAAGTTTGCGCCGCGGTGCTCGTTGGCATACGAGCTGTGGCGCAGCGCCTCTTCGAGCAGCGCCGGATTTTTGAAATGATATTGCAGCTTTTCTTCCAAGGCCTGCATGGTTTTTCCTCCTGATAAAAGGACGCCCCGCGCAAAGCGGGGCGGCTTTTTTCTTCTTAACCGAGCTTCGTGCTCAGGTAGCGCACGCAGTCGCCCACCGTCTTGAGCGAGGTGAGCTCCTCCTCGGGGATCTCATCGAGCTCAAACTCTTCCTCCATGGCCATCACCAGTTCGACAAGATCCACGGAGTCGGCGCCAAGATCTTCCTCAAAAGAGCTGTCCATCGTGACCTCATCGGGGTCGAGCGCGAACTGCTCGACGATCAGCTTCTGCATCGTTTTGAAAATTTCTTCGGGGCTCATAAGTCTTATACTTCCTCTCACGATTTTGGTTCTTCCAAATGATACGGCAAAGGCACTGTACTGTCAATACCCATTTTGCCGCTTTTTGGCATTCGTGTTATTCTGCCTTCTGTTCAATACGCATCTTGTCGATATTTTGCGCGATGTCGTCGATGATACCGCTGCGCGCGACCTCCATCGCCTGACGGACCGCATTGCAGATGCCGACCTCACTCGCGCTGCCGTGCGCCTTGACGACCGGCTTCGAGATGCCGAGCAGCGCCGTACCGCCGACCTCGTTCGCGTCGAGCATTTTCTTGAAATCGCCGAGCTGTCCCTTGAGCAGCAGCGCCGCCAGCTTCGTGCCGGTGCTGTGCATCAGCATTTCCTTCAATTTGATGGAAAGAAGCTTGCCCGTGCCCTCGATGCTCTTGAGCATGATGTTGCCGCTGTAGCCGTCGGCGACGATAACGTCGCACTCACCGAGCATCGCTTCCTTGGCCTCAATGTTGCCGGTGAAGTTGAGATGCCCTGCCTCGCCCGCTTCCTTGAGCTTCTGATACGTTTCGCGGCGCAGCGTGTCGCCCTTGCTCTCCTCCGCGCCGATGTTCAAAAGACCGATGCGCGGATTTTCGACGCCGAGCACCTTCTGCGCGTAGTAGCTGCCAAGATACGCAAATTGCAGCAGGTATTCGACCGTGCACTCGGCGTTCGCGCCGCAGTCGATGAGCACGGCCTTGCCCTTGGCCGTCGGGATGGTCGGCGCGAGCGCCGCGCGGCGCAGGCCGCGGACGCGCTTGACGAGAAGCGTCGCGCCCGCGAGGAGCGCGCCCGTGCTGCCCGCGCTGACAAAGCCGTCCGCGTCGCCCGCGTGCAGCATATTGAGCCCCACAGTGAGGGACGAATCCTTCTTGTGCTTAAAGGCCGTGGCCGGATCGTCGCAGATCTCGACCACCTCGGTCGCGTTGGCGATCTCCATGCCCTTGGGGAGCTCCTTGCAGCCGCACTGCTGCAGGGCCTTCAAGATCTCTTCCGTTTTTCCGGTCAGGACGATGTCCACGCCGTACTTCTCCTGCGCCATCAGCGCGCCCTTGACGGGCGCGAGCGGGGCAAAATCGCCGCCCATGGCGTCGACGATGATCTTCATGGGGTCACTCTCCTTTCCTATCACTCAGCACGTCCTCGCGCATCGCGTCGATCTTTTCAAGCGAGCGCGCGGCAAGCTGCGCGTTTTTCACGCGCTTGCCGCCCTTGATGCGGTAGCCCAGCGGCGGCATGATACCAAAGTTCACGTTCATCGGCTGAAAGTCCGAGACCGTCGTATCGCTGATGTAAAGCCCCAGCGCCCCGATGGCCGTCTCGCGTGGGAAATCGACGGGCGGTTTGCCTTCGAGTCTTCTTGCCATCTCGATGCCCGCCAGAAAGCCCGAAGCCGCGGACTCGATATAGCCCTCCACGCCGGTCATCTGCCCGGCAAAGGCGATGCGGTCATCCGCGATCAGGCGATAGTAGCGGTCCAGCATCCCCGGCGAGCGGAGATAGGTGTTGCGGTGCATCACGCCGTAGCGCACAAACTCCGCATCATGCAGCGCGGGGATCATCGAAAACACGCGCTTCTGCTCGGGAAAGCGCAGATGCGTCTGGAAGCCGACAAGGTTATAGACGCTGCCCTGCGCGTTGTCGCGCCGCAGCTGGACGACGGCATAGGGCTCTTTCCCCGTCTTCGGGTCTCGCAGACCGCGCGGCTTGAGGGGGCCGTAGCAGAGCGTATCGTGTCCGCGGCGCGCCATGACCTCGACGGGCATGCAGCCCTCGAAGACGTTTTTATCCTCAAAGCCGTGTACGCTCGCTTCCTCGGCGGTCGTGAGCGCCTGCCAGAAGGCATCGTACTCCTCCTCCGTCATCGGGCAGTTGATGTAGTCCGCCGTCCCCTTGTCGTAGCGCGAGGCGAAAAATGCCGAATCCATGTTGACGCTCTCAAACGTCACGAGCGGCGCGGCGGCATCGAAAAAGTTCAGCGTGTGCCCGTCGCCGATCTTTTCGGCGATGGCGGCGGCGAGCGCGTCGCTCGTCAAGGGGCCTGAGGCGATGATGACGTTCCCCTCGGGGATGGCCGTCACCTCGCCGGGGACAACCGTGATATTGGGATGCGAACGGATCTTCTCTGTCACGAGCTTTGAAAAGCCGTAGCGGTCGACCGCCAGCGCGCCGCCCGCCTCCACGCGCGTCGCGTCCGCGCAGGCAAGGATCAGCGAATCGAGGCGGCGCAGCTCCTCTTTGAGAAGGCCGACCGCGTTTTCGATCTGGTCCGAGCGCAGCGAATTCGAGCAGCAAAGCTCGGCAAAATCCGCCGTGTGGTGCGCGGGGGTGGTCTTTTCGGGTTTCATTTCATGCAGCGTCACGGCGATGCCGCGCTGCGCGAGCTGCCAGGCAGCCTCGCAGCCGGCAAGACCGGCACCGATCACAGTTACTTGCATCAGTTCTCTTCTTTCTCCGCGGTCTTTTTGGCCGCGGACTTGGTGGTCGTCTTCTCAGCGGCCGTCTTTTTCGTGGTCGCGGTCTTCTTTGCCGCCGTCTTTTTTGCGGGCTTTTCTGCACCATCCTCGGCTACGGCCTTCTTTGTCGTTTTCTTCGCTGCGGCGGTCTTCGTCGCGGTTTTCTTGGTGCTCGCCGCTTTTGTGCTCGTTTTCTTTGCGGTGGTGCTCTTCTTAGCCGTCGTCTTCCTGGCGGCGGTCTTCTTTTCCGCGGTCTCCGCCGCATCGGCGGCTTCGGCGCTCTCCGCGCCCTCTTCCGCGGTCTCGGTGGTCTTCTTTTTCACATAGCCGCGCTGGTCTTCCGGCACAAAGCGCGAACACGCGGGGTTGATGCAGTACGGGCGCTTAAAGCCCTTGCCCGCCTTTTTGAACATCGTCTGGCCGCACTCGGGGCAGTCGTCCTTCGTCGGCACATCCCAAGTCATGAAGTCGCACTTCTTCTCGGGATCGCTGCTGGTGGAGAATTCGCAGGCGTAGTACGTGTACTGCTTGTTCGTCTTCTTGCTCACGCCGGTGCGCTTCATCATGCGCCCGCCGCACTTGGGACAGCGGCCCGGCATTTCGATGACAAGGGGCTTGGTGAACGTGCACTCAGGGTAGCCCGGGCAGGCAAGGAAGCGGCCAAAGCGCCCGCTCTTGATGACCATGTTGCGGCCGCAGACATCGCACTTCTCCTCGCTGACCTCATCGGGGACCTTGAGTCTCACGCCCTCAAGCGCCTTCTCGGCGTTCTCAAGGTCGCGCTCAAAGCCGCCGTAGAAGTCGCGGATGACGTCCTTCCACGCAGTCTTGCCCTCTTCGACGGTATCGAGCTTTTCCTCCATGCGGGCGGTGAACTTCATGTCCACGATGTCGGGGAAGCGCTCTTCCATCAGGCCCGTCACCACCTCGCCGAGCGGCGTAGGACGCAGGTATTTTCCGTCCTTGATGACGTATTCGCGGTCTAAGATCGTCGAGACCGTCGGCGCGTAGGTCGACGGGCGGCCGATGCCGTTCTGCTCCATCGCGCGGATGAGCGTCGCGTCCGTGTAGCGCGCGGGCGGCTGAGTGAAGTGCTGGAGCGGCGTATAGGCCTCGAGCGTCAAGCCCTGCCCCTCGACAAGCGGCGGCAGCGTGCCCTCCTTTTCCTCCTTGCTGTCGTCATCGCGAGACTCCTCGTAAACGGCGGTGTAGCCGGAGAATTTCAGGTTGCTGGCGCTCGCGTGGAACTCGTGTCCGCCCGCCATGATCTGCGCGCTCACACTGTCGTACACGGCGTTCGCCATCTGGGAGGCCAAAAAGCGGCTCCAGATCAGGCGATACAGGCGGTACTGCTCACCCGTCAGATCGGCCTTGATCTGCTCGGGCGTCAGGTTGACGTTCGAGGGGCGGATGGCCTCGTGCGCGTCCTGCGCGCCGGCCTTGGCCTTGTAGTGGCGGGCGGTCTTGGGATAGTAGCTCTGCCCGTAGCGGCCCAGGATAAACGTCTTCGCCGCAGCGATGGCCTCTTCGGAGATGCGCAGCGAGTCGGTACGCATGTAGGTGATGAGACCCACCGTGCCCTCGCCCGTGATGTCCACGCCCTCATAGAGCTGCTGGGCGATGGCCATGGTGCGGCGCGGCGTCATGTTGAGCTTGCGCGAGGCCTCCTGCTGTAAGGTGGAAGTGGTGAACGGCAGAGACGGGGAGCGCTGCTTGTCCGTGCGCTTGATGTTCGTCACAGTAAAGGACTTGTCGCCGATGTCGGCAATGATGCCGTCCACCTGCTCGCCGGAGGTCGGCTCGACCTTTTTACCGTCCTTTCCGTAGTAGTGTGCTTCAAAGGTCTTGTGCGTCGCCTCGTCGGTCAGATCTGCGTCGAGCGTCCAGTATTCCTGCGCCTCGAAGGCCTGAATTTCCTTTTCGCGGTCGTCGACCATGCGCACGGCCACGGACTGCACGCGGCCCGCGGACAGGCCGCGGCGGACCTTCTTCCACAGAAGCGGGCTCAGCTGATAACCCACGATGCGGTCGAGCACGCGGCGCGCCTGCTGCGCGTCGACTAAGTCCTGGTCGATGGCGCGCGGCTCCTTGATGCTCTCGGAGACGACCTTTTTCGTGATCTCGTTGAAGGTCACGCGCTTGGCCTTTTCATCGTCCAGATTCAAAAGCGCTTTTAAGTGCCACGAGATGGCTTCGCCCTCGCGGTCCGGGTCCGTTGCAAGATACACGGTGTCGCTGCTCTTGGCGGCCTTTTTGAGCTCGCTGATGAGCTCCTCTTTTCCGCGGATGGGCTGATAGACGGGCTCGAAGTCGTGCTCGATATCGACGCCCAGCTTGCTCTTGGGCAGGTCGCGCAAATGGCCCATGCTGGCCTTGACCTCGTACTCCCTGCCCAGATATTTTCCGATGGTTTTCGCCTTGGCCGGAGACTCGACGATCACCAGATGCTTTTTTGCCATGAATATTATTCCTCCAGTAGTGTGACAGTCAAAGAAAAATGCTTGCCGCTGCCCTGCTCGACGTAGCCCTCGAGCTCCATCATCGTGAGCGCGGAAAGAACACGGCGCGTGGGGATCTGCGTCTTTTCGATCAGGTCATCCACCTGCAGCGCGCCGTCTTTGAGCGTGCGCAGAATGGTGATCTGATCGTCGGTCAGCCCCGCGTCGTTGGTTTTCAAATTCAGTGTCGGCAGCGACAGTATTTCCTCCGCCGCGGCCTGCTTGGCGCGAGAAAGCTCCTCGCGCGCCTGATAGCCGAGCGTACGCGGAAGCTCCACGCGCTCGCCGAGTATTTTATGCGGATAGATGGCCTCGTACTCGCGCAGCACATCCCAGCTGTCGGTGATGAGGCCCGCCGCACCGTCCGCGATCAAGCGGTTGCAGCCGCGGCTTAATGGCGCGTCGATCGGACCGGGAACGGCGAAAACATCGCGTCCCTGCTCAAGCGCGGTATTCGCCGTGATGAGCGCGCCGCTCTTTTCCGGCGCTTCGACCACGATGGTCGCGAGGCTCAAGCCGCTGATGATGCGGTTTCGCACGGGAAAATGCCACGCCTCGGCCGCCGTCCCGGGTGGATACTCGCTGATGAGCGCGCCCGAGGCCGCGATATCGCGGTACAGCCATTCATTCTCCGCGGGATAGACAATGTCCAGCCCGTTGCCGAGCACGGCGATGGTCTTTCCGCCCGCGCGCAGCGCGCCGCGGTGAGATGCGCTGTCCGCGCCCGCCGCCGCGCCGGAGATTACGACCGCGCCTTGCTTGCACAGGCCGTAGGCGATCTTCTCCGCCGCTTCGATGCCGTAGGGCGAGGCCTTGCGCGTGCCGACCATGGCGACAGCGACCTCCTCGTCGATAACGGGGAGCTGGCCTTTGACATAAAGCAGGCACGGCGGCTCAAAGATATTGCGCAGGCGCATCGGATAGTCCGCGTCCTGCATCGTGAGAAGCCGCAGCCCCAGCCGCGAACACGCGCCGAGGATACGGTCGGCGTTTTCCAACGATTTTTCCGCGAGCAGCGCGATCTGCCGCGGCTCGATGCCCTCGACGAGGCGGTACTCGTCCTCGTCGGCATAGTAGACGTTCTCCGGCGTGCCGAAATAGTCGAGCAGCAGAAGCTTTGAGCGGTTTGTCAGTCCCTTGACCTCCGAGAGCCACACCCAGTATTTAAGGCCCGCCATGAAGAGCACCTCCTTGTTTGTTTCAGCGATACATCTCCCACAGAACGACCGTCGCCGCGATGGCCGCGTTGAGCGACTCGCAGCGTGGGCTCATGGGAATTTTGAGCGTCTTGGCGCACTCATCCAGCATTTGCTGCGACAGTCCGCGCCCCTCGCTGCCGATGGCGACAGCGGCTTTGGACAGGTTCGCGTCAGACAGCGGCACGGTGTCCTCGCGCAGCGCCGTGCCGTAGAGCGGGACGCCGCTTTTACTGAGCAGCGCGAAAAGCTCCTCCGGCGTGACGCTGTACGCCTCGCGGCGGAAGATCGCGCCCATTGTGGCGCGCGCCGTCTTGGGATTGAAGAGGTCGGCGCAGGCGTTGACTAAGAACACGCCGTCGCACTCAAACGCGTCCGCCGTGCGCAGGATGGTCCCCACGTTCCCGGGGTCCTGCACGCCGTCCAGCACGAGATAGTGCTTACCCGCAAGCGTTTCGGGCAGCTTCGTCTCGGGAAGCGCGACCGTAAACAGTGCGCCCTGCGGCGTCTCCATCGGGCTCACCGAGCGCATCAGGTCTTCGCTCACGCACACGGCGCGCACGGTATCGGGAAGCGTTGGAATCTCCACGCCGTCGGAGAACACCGCCGTATGGACCGGCGCGCCCCACTTGAGCGCTTCGTCCAAGAGCTTTGTCCCGTCGCAGAGATATTCGCCGCTCTTTTTGCGGTAAGACCGGGAGGAAGCAAGCTTGCGCAGGTGCGTCATCAACGGATTCTGCCGGCTCGTGATGGTTTCCACGTCCATTTTTCCTCTTCCCTCCCAGTTTCTTATTTAATATGTATCACACTATATTATCAACTGCCGCCCTTTGTCAAGCAAAAGAATCTTTTGCACCGTTTCACTTTTGCGCGGATCGGTGCTCCGCCGCTTTACAGTTCGCCCCCTTTTGTGGTACACTGAGCGTGAAATATCACGCAGCATGACTGCAAGGAGGTACCCCAAAATGGAATCTGCCAAATCGCGTTTTCTGCGCTATGTGACCTATTACACCACCTCGGATGAATTCACCGGCACCTCGCCCTCCACGGAGCGGCAGAAGGACCTTGGCCGCGTGCTGATGCAGGAGCTTGAAGCGCTGAAGCTCGAGGACGTCCACATGGACGACTGCGGCAATGTGCTTGCAACGCTCCCCGCGAGCGAGGGCGTGGACGCGCCCGTCATCGCGCTCATCGCGCACATGGACACCGCTCCCGACGCTTCGGGCGAAAACGTCAAGCCCCGCCTCGTGCGCTACGAGGGCGGCGAGCTGAAGCTCAACGACACTGTCTCCCTCACCGAGGCGCTCTGCCCCGGCCTTGAAAGCCATGTGGGCGAAGAGCTCATCGTCACCGACGGCACGACGCTGCTCGGCGCGGACGACAAGGCCGGCGTCGCCGAGATCATGACCGCGGTCGAAACGATGATCGAGAAAAACGTCAAGCACGGCGAGGTGCGCGTCATCTTCACGACCGACGAGGAGATCGGCAACGGTGTCGACGGTCTCGACGTGCAGGAGCTCGGCTGCGACTACGGCTATACCGTGGACGGCGGCCCGCTCGGTGAGATCGAATTTGAAAACTTCAACGCCGCCTCCGCCGTTCTGACGGTGCACGGCGTCGGCGTCCACCCCGGCAGCGCCAAAAATGTCATGATCAACGCCGCGACCGCAGCGATGGCCTTCCACGCGATGCTGCCTGAGGACGAAGTGCCGGAGAAAACCGACGGCTACGAGGGCTTCTTCCACCTGACCGAGATGAGCGGCAGCGTGACCGAGGCGACGCTGCGCTACATCATCCGCGACCACGACCGCGAGCGCTTTGAGGAGAAAAAGGCGCTCTTTGCCGACTGCGCCGCGCGCCTTGACGAAATTTACGGCGACGGCACGGCCGAGGCCCAGATCAGCGACAGCTACTACAACATGAAGGAGAAGATCCTCCCCCACTTCCACCTCATCGAGCGCGCGGAAAACGCCTTCCGCGCCAACGGTGTCGAGCCGCAGTGTGTACCCATCCGCGGCGGCACGGACGGCGCGCGCCTGTCCTGGGACGGTCTTCCCTGCCCCAATCTCTCCACCGGCGGCTACAACTATCATGGCGTGCGCGAGTGGATCCCCGCGGATAGCCTTGAGGCCATGACGAACGTGCTCATCACGCTGACGGAGAGCTTTGCCGAATGAGGCAATCGTTATCGTAACAAAGAATTGGAGTGATTTTGTGATGAATCCTGTCGAAAAGCTCGCACTTTTGCGCGCGGAGATGGCCAAGCGCCATATCGATGCCTACGTCGTCGTGACCGACGACTTCCACACCTCGGAATATGTCGGCGCGCATTTTAAGGCGCGCGAATTTCTCTCCGGCTTCACCGGCTCTGCCGGTACGCTCGTCGTGCTGCCGGACGCCGCCGCGCTGTGGACGGATGGCCGCTACTTTCTGCAGGCCTCGCAGCAGTTAGAAGGCAGCGGTATTGAGCTCATGCGCATGGGCCAGCCCGGCGTGCCTGAGATCCCCGCGTTCCTGCGCGACCATGTTCCTGAAAACGGCTGGATCGGCTTCGACTCGCGCACGATCAGCAACAACTTCGCCCGTTCGATTGGCGAGAAAACGCGCGAGAAGCACATCCGCTTTGCGGGCGACGAGGACCTTGTCGACCTTGTGTGGGCGGACCGCCCCGCACTCTCGTGCGAGCCTCTCTGGGAGCTGGACGTTCAGTACGCAGGCCTGACGCGCAGGGAAAAGCTCGCAATGGTGCGCGGCAAGATGAAGGAGATGGGCGCAAGCGTGTTCGTCATCCCCTCTCTCGACGAGGTCGCGTGGCTGCTGAATCTGCGCGGCAACGATGTGCTCTTCACGCCCGTGTTTCTCTCGTATCTGCTGCTTGAGCAGGACAAGGCCACGCTCTGCGTGCAGAGAGAGGCCGTGAGTGCAGAGATCGAAGCACATTTGAAATCTGACGGCGTAACGCTCGCTCCCTATGACGACATCTACCGCCTCGTCGCGGCGCTGCCCACGGGCACCCGCGTCCTGCTCGACGGCGAGCGCGCCAACTACCGCATTCTGCAAAGCGTGCCTGAGAGTGCCGAAGTGCTCGACCGCACGAGCCCCATTCAGCTGATGAAGGCGATGAAAACGCCCGCTGAGCAGGAGAACGAGCGCCTCGCCCACATCAAGGACGGCGTGGCCGTCACGCGCTTCATCTACTGGCTCAAGCACACGATCGGCAAAGAGCCGATCACCGAGCTCAGCGCGTCGAAAAAGCTCGAATCTCTTCGCGCCGAGGGTGAGCACTATCTTGAGCAGAGCTTCGACCCCATCCTCGCCTACGGCGCGCACGGCGCGATCGTCCACTACGAGCCGACCGAGGAGACTGACATCCCTATGGAACCGCGCGGTCTCTGCCTCGCCGACACGGGCGCGCAGTATTTGGAGGGCACGACCGACATCACCCGCACCATCGCGCTCGGCCCGCTCACGGACGAGGAAAAGCGCATCTACACGCTTGTCCTGCGCGGACACATACAGCTGGGCGCGGCCAAGTTCCTGCACGGCTGCATGGGCGAAAACCTTGACATGCTGGCCCGCACGCCGCTGTGGGAAGCGGGCCTCGACTTCAACCACGGCACGGGCCACGGCGTGGGCTTCGTCCTCGGCGTGCATGAGGGCCCTGAGCGCGTACACTGGGACGTGAAGCGCCAGAAGCGCCACTGCGTCATCGAAGAGGGCATGATCTTCTCGAACGAGCCGGGCATTTACCTTGCCGGCAAGTTCGGCGTGCGCATTGAGAACCTCGTCGTTGTACGCGAGACTGAGGTCAACGAGTACGGCCGCTTCCTTGCGCTCGAACCGCTGACGCTCGTGCCGTATGACCGCGATGCGATCGATCTGTCGCTGCTCTCGTCGCGCGATGTGGAGCTTTTGAATGCTTATCACGCTAAGGTCTTTGCGGTGATCTCGCCGTATCTGAGTGGGGATGAGCTGGAGTGGCTCAAGGCGGCCACTGAGCCAGTGCAGTTCTGCTGAACAGCATAAAAGGCAGCGCGATAGCGCGCTTCTATCTCTGCACCGTGCAGGGGCGCGGGAAAAGGGGGCCATTCTCTCTCGTGAGAGAATGGCCCCCTTTTGATCCCCCAAGAGAACGCAAGGGGCACTGCCCCTTGACCCCGACATTGGCAGATTGCAGCTTGAAGAGCTGCACGCGCTGCGCAATCGGGTGCGGTGTACATGGCTTCGCCAT
>ERZ834694.755-NODE-755-length-34959-cov-20.248797_pt1 | contig 34959 bp, 39 predicted proteins | sample MGYA00519691_ERZ834694 | MGnify/ENA primary metagenome ERZ834694 (study PRJEB31850, sample SAMEA3708758) | human gut metagenome | biome: human gut; feature: human-associated habitat; material: faeces | place: China | collected 2014 ... | reverse complement strand
ATATCTATGCCGGAGCGCCGGAGGAAAAAGCCTATGCGTGGACGATAGCGCAGGTGAAAAGTATTCTGAAAGAGGAAACCTATATCGGACACAGCGTCCACAATAAGCAGACCAACATTTCATTCAAAAACAAGAAGAAAGTACGCAAGCCAAAAGAGGAATGGTATCGTGTGGAGAACACCCACGAAGCGATTATTTCCGAAGATGTGTTCCGTCAAGTACAGGAGCAGATTTGCAACAGGCGCAGACGGCAGAAGAACGGCACAACACAGATATTTTCCGGGCTGGTAAAATGTGCGGACTGCGGCTGGTCGCTGGCCTATGGTATGAACAGCCAGAACAAAAATCCCTATGCCCACTACCATTGTAGCAAGTACGGGCAAGGATTGCACCAGTGTTCCATGCACTATATCCGCTATGATGTGCTTTACGCCTATGTCCTTTCCCGTCTGCAATACTGGTCTGTGCTGGCACAGCAGGATGGGGACAAACTTCTGAAACGGCTACTTAACGCCAGCGACAAGGAACGCAATACTGCAAGGAAGCGGCAGACAGCCGAACTGAAAAAGGCGGAAAAGCGCAAAGCAGAAGTAGACACCCTGTTTGCAAAAATGTATGAGGACTGGTCTGCCGGACGCATTACAGAATACAATTTCAATATGCTGTCCGAAAAGTATCAGGGCGAACAGCGAGAATTGGACGTAAAAATTGAACGGCTTCACGAAGCGATGGAGACCGCCGCCCAGACAGCGGTTGACGCTGAAAAGTGGATAGGTCTGATGAAACAGTATGTCAATCCCACAGAATTGACGGCTGAACTTCTGAATACGCTGATTGAAAAAATCCTTGTCCATGAAGCGGTCAAAAGTGAGGACGGAAGCCGGGAACAGGAAGTGGAAATCTTCTACCGCTTTATCGGCAAAATCGAATGACACATCTTGAGATACCCAACAATATCTTTAACTAAGGGAAACGGGAGTTAGCTTGCCCGATACCGTTCTATTGATCCCGCTGGCAAATCTGTTGGATGTTTCCGTTACGGAACTTTTGATGTGTGAGAGATTGCCGAACGATGATGTACTAAAACCTGATAAAGTTGAGGATATTGTTAAGACGGCAATCACTTATGCGGACGAAAGCCCTGAAAGGGCATATCATGTAAAGAGCAAGTGGATTGTCATTTATGGAGTCTCACTTCTGATATGCGGCATCAGCACATTTCTGAACCATACAATGGCAACGCCCTGTATGGACTCCTTGATAATGTCTGTGCTCATGTGTGCAGTATTTGGTGCGTATTTTTGCTGCTTTGTACGGATGAAACTTTCAAGATTTTATGACGAAAACAACGTAAATATTTTCTATGATGGCCCGTTCCGTATGCATGTTCCGGGAGTTAACTTCAATAACCGTAACTGGCCGCATATTGTGCAGGCTTTCCGCTTGTCTTTGTGCCTGAGCATGATTCTGATGCCAATTCTCAATCTTCTGGCAAGTAGTGTAGCGGTAGTCGTATGGGAAAATATCGGAAGGTATGTCCTCGTGGTAATCATGCTGTGTAGTATATTCCTTCCGATATATGTTGTTGGGAAAAAATATGAATAAGTTTGATTTGAATTGAGATATGGAAAAGTACCTGCCGCACGATGGCAAAAGAAAAAAGCCGTCGTACAGCAGACAATTTGACACGCCTATAAAGCGGCGGCTTTGAGTTTCAGAGCCGCCGTTTCTTTGCACTTATACAAATACAAACCAATGACGACTAACAGAGACACGGCAGCCGATGGGAGGTTCATCTGCCGTGTCCATTTTTCTTTTTCGCAGCGTCCATGATCTGCACCAGCTAAAAAAAGCGTAGCCCCTCCGTCGGAGCAGTCCGGGCATGGATGCGAAATCTGTCAGTACATAAGCGAAAATATTATTTCGTGTGCCTGCATAGCGTCATGCTGTGCGGGCGTTTTTATATGCCTGCACCTTGGGACAATTTGTCCCAAAGCAGCCAGCCCCGGCTGCCGATCTCCGCCGTGCCTCCGTTCTGTTCACCCCACCCACACATGAACCGAATGGAGGAAATACAAATGACGACCATCAATCTGAAGGACTTTTACACTTGGTACACCCATGATGAATACATCGAGGTTTCCGACGAAGTGGCCGCCGAGCTGAAGGCGGACAAGCTGTATGAAGCAGCCCATCAGCGGCGCACGACCCGCAATAAGGCGCAGTATTCCCTCGACTGTGACGATGGGATCGAATACTCAGCCTGCCTGCATGAGCCGACGCCGCAGGAACTTCTGGATTGTATGGAGTTGTTCGTCCACCTGTGGAACGCCCTCAACTCTCTGCCGGAGGTGCAGGGCGTCCGGGTAGAGGCGCATCTGATCCTCGGCAAGAGCTACCGCCAGATTGCCCGGGAGCAGGGCGTGGACAAGAGCGCCGTTCGCCATTCCGTCAAAAGCGGCAAGGCGGCCATGAGAAAATATTTGAAAAAATTTCTCTAAGGGTATCTCCATTTGTCCGATTTTTGTCCTTGGTATATGAGAGGTAGTTTTCACCTCTCCGCAGCAAAGTAGTTGATGCTCCGTCACGGATCGTCGCTGTCCGCTGTGAGGGAGCGCCGCATTGAATATGAGCTGTCTTATGACAGGCCAACAAGAGCGGGTGCGGCGCTCCCACCTTTCAAAAACACCTTGGGACATTTCGTCCCAAGGTCATAAGCCGCAGGCCAGCACCCGGCAAGAGTGCTGGCCTGTTTGCTTTCCCAATGGACAACAGGGAGAACTATGATTTTGTTTTGCATCTGTGAAAGGAGGACGCCATGACTGAAAAGCCCGCTGCGGAAGAATATGTGTACCATATCGGAAAAATCCGCTTCATCGTCACGCCTGTTTACAAGGAAACGGGAGAGCTGATGCGTGACATCCTTTTGAAGCTGATGCTGGCTGATTTGGAGCCGGTATAAAACTTCATGCGTCGGAGGCACACCCATTTTTGATTTGTGTTCGTGCATGAAGTTTTTGTGCATCATTTTCGGTTGCCCCAGAGGGGCGAGAAAATGGCACATCACTGGTCGCTATGCTGGCATAGCGACCCCATCGACATCCTTAACATGGGCGGTCAGGCGAGGTATAATATAGTCAGGATGAATGACCTCTTGCTTGACTGCCAGAGAGGAGGTTTATATGAAACAGTCAAGCAAAAAACACGAACTCGGCACAGCCGCTCTCTACTGCCGACTGAGCCGTGACGATAATATGGACAGCGAGTCCAACAGCATCCAAAATCAGCGGAAGATACTTCAAAAGGCCGCCAAGGACAAGGGTTATACCGACACAATCTTTTTCGTGGATGACGGTATCACGGGTACGACGATGAAGCGTCCCGGTTTTCAGAAAATGCTGACCGCTATCGAGGCCGGGTATATCTCGGCGGTGTTCGTCAAAGACCTGTCCAGGCTGGGGCGCAACTATATTGAGGTCGGCAAGCTGACCGAAGAATTTTTCCCGCTCCACGATATACGGCTGGTGGCCGTTTCCGACGGCGTGGACAGCGACGAGGGTGAGGACGATTTTACTCCGTTCAAAAACATTATGAACGAGTATTATGCCAAGGACATTTCCAAAAAGCGCCGGATCGTGAACAAGATGAAAGGAAATGCGGGTGTTCCGCTTTCTCCGCCGCCCTACGGTTATATCAAAAACCCAGACGATCCCCGCTTTTGGGTAGTAGAGCCGGAGGCCGCCGAGGTGGTGCGCCGGATCTACTGCATGGCGCTGGAGGGGTACGGGCTGGCGGAAATTGCCGCCCGCCTTGCCGCCGACGGCGTGGTCAATCCCACCTACTACTGGCGCAGCCGTGGGACGAGCCGGGGCGGGGCGAAAAGCACCGTGGAGCCTACCAAGTGGGGGCATACCACCGTCAAGAAGATCCTCACCTTGCAGGAATACTGCGGCGATGTCATTAACTTCAAAAGCTACTCCAAGTCCTACAAGATGAAAAAGCGGATCGAAAATCCGGAGGAAAACCGGGCAATCTTCCTCAATGTCCATGAGGCCATCATTGACCGCCAGACTTGGGAAAAGGTGCAGGCGCTCCAAAAAGGGACACGCCGCAAAAAGCCCACGGTCACGCAGGAGCCCAGCGTATTCTCCGGCCTGCTGAAATGCCCGGAGTGCGGCGGCAACCTCAATTTCCACTTCAACCAGAACAACCACGACATCAAGTTTTTCAGTTGCCAAAATCACAACTCCGGTTATCGCAAGTGCAGCAAAACGCATTACATTATATCCGGCTGGACTTCTTGGAGCAGGTCGTTTTGTATGAGGTCAAGCGGCTGGCTTGCTTCGCCAGCGAATACGAAAATGACTTTATCAAGGCCATGATCGGACGCTCGGCAAAGGTAGCGGAAAACACCGCGCTCCGCAAGCAGCGGGAGCTGGACGCTTTGACTGCCCGTGACCGGGAGTTGGATATGCTCTTTGAACGGCTCTGTGAGGACAATGTGGCGGGCAAGATCGACGATGCCCGGTTTGCCAAAATGTCCAAACGCTATGAACAGGAGCAGGGCGAGAACGCAAAGAAGATCAAGGCGCTGCGGCTGGAGCTGAAAAAGGACAAAAGCAAGCGCATGGACATTGACGATTTTCTTGAAACGGTGCGGCGGTACACAGACGCGACCACCATTACAAAGCGCATGGTCGCGGAACTGATCGACCACATTGAGGTGTACCACGCTGAAAAGCAGGACGGCATTACCAACCAGCGCGTCGTTATTCACTATAACTGCATCGGTGCCTTTGATGTGCCGGATCGCCGGAAGATCCCGGAGGCCGACATTATCATGGAAACAAGAAAAGGCGTAGCACTCAGCTACGCCCCGGAACAGGTTGCAGTATAAGGAGGTACGACACGATGAAAGCCTATTTCTATTGCCGCGTCGCTCACGATGATAGCTTTTCTTTGGAACGGCAGGCCGAGGAGCTTCGCCGCTATGCGGAACAAGCCGGGTACACCATCGTTGGTATTGCCGCCGAGCATGGCTCTGGAATGACCCTTGACCGTCCGGCTCTGCAAGAAGTGATGGAGGCCGTTCTTGCCGGAAAGGTGGATGTGGTGCTGATAAGCAGCCTTGACCGTATAGGGCGGGACTGGGGCATGACAAAGCAGTACATCGCCCTGCTGACCGAGCATAAGGTCAAGCTGCTGTGCCTGCGGGAACGGGTGAGCAGCGACATCTCCGGCGTTTCACCATTCTCTACATAAAAAAGCAGAGTGTCCATTACAGGATACTCAGATCCTATAAGGACACTCTGCATGGTCGGAGTGGCGAGACTTGAACTCGCGGCCTCATGGTCCCGAACCATGCGCGCTACCATCTGCGCTACACCCCGATGCAGCTTTTTCATTATAATGATAACGCACACGGTTGTCAAGTATCAATTTTCATTTTTGCAGAGAAATATGCGAAATTTGTCGATTCTTGTTTTCGGAAGAAATGTTTCTTTCTGTTATTTTCATCTTGACAGCATTCCGGAATCCCACTATAATAAAACCACTGCGGTCAGCCCTGTCTTGCAAACTTTGCTGACTACATCCTTGGAGACTGTGCACTGCTGCCAGTCTCCTTTTTTCTTTCTTTCAATGCTGCAAAAATATAAAAATGCCGCGACGTTTGTCGCGGCATTTTTATGGTGGACGATACAGGACTCGAACCTGTGACCCTCCGCACGTCAAGCGGATGCTCATACCAGCTGAGCTAATCGTCCATGTCAGCGTTGGTTATTCTAACGCATCTGCATCCTTTTGTCAACCCCTTTTTTCGACGGCCCCGATTATTTTCGGAGCCGTCGAACATGGGGCGCTTTACTTCGCCGTGATATAGACCGTGCAGTCGGCCTTCACGCCGCCGCACTCGGCCGTGATCGTCGTCGTGCCTTTGCCCACGCCGGTCACGACGCCCTTGTCGCTGACGGTGGCAATGGATTCGTCCTTACTCGACCACGTGACAGTCTGATTGCCGCCGGCCGGATAGATCGTCGTACTCAGCGGCACCTCATCGCCGACCTTGGCCGCAAACTCCGTGCGCTTGCTGCCGAGGAACGTGATGGTGATGCTCGTGACCGACGGAGTCGGCGTCGGAGTCGGGGTCGGCTCCGGTGTGGGTGTCGGCGTGGCGACCGGCGCGGCACTGGAAACCGTCGCCGGCGGGGTCGGCTCGGCAGCGCTCGGGGTATTTTGACTGGCGTTCAGGCTCACGGTGATGAGCACGATGACGGCAGCCACGACCGCGAGGAGCAAAATGCCGCCGAACAGCATCTGCCACTTCGTATTGACCGCAGCGTGCTCCGCCGCCGGCGTGCCCGCATTTTCACTGGACGTGCGCAGCGGTATGCGCTCTGCGGATTTGCTGCGTCCCGTACCGCAATATGGACAGCGGCTGCGCAGGCCGGAATACTCGCGCCCGCAGCGCCGGCAGGTGATCTTGGGAATGACGCTCATGAGAAGCCTCCAATATGTAAAGATTTGATACGCATTTGTTTTCCCTATCATACACTGTTCGGTTTTTTTCGTCAAGAGGGAGAGCCTGCCGCTCCCCCCTCTTGCGCGGCGCATCAAAACTGCATCTGCACCCCGCCGGACACGTCCGATGTCTGGATGCGTTCCTGCTGCCCGGTGCGGGCATTGACGGCGATGACGCAGCGCTGCCCATCGTCCGTTTCGCACAGGTACTCATAGCACAGCGTCTCCCGCGCGCCGTAGAGCCGGAGAAATGCCGTGCGCGTGTCCACGACCTGCAGCGCGCCGGGCACGGCCGCCTGTCCCGCTTCCGCGCCGATCGTATCGGCCGAGAGCGTGCGCGCCCGGTGCGTGTCCAGATACGATGCCGACGAGAAGCCGCAGACCGTCCCGTCGTCGAGCCGGACGCGCACGCGCAGCTGATCCGCCGTGCACAGAACACCGTCCTGCACATAGCAGAACGTGCAGATGAGTGACTGCCCCGCGTCCTCCGTGTCGATCAGGCGCATGCCGTCATAGCCGCGCGCGCGCAAAAACGCCGCGGCCGCTTCTGCCGCCTCATCGGTCGAAAGCGCCGGTTCGCCGCCGGCACAGGAGGAGTAATAGCGCAGCACTTCCCCGCCGGAGACCGTGACCGCGATATAGGACGTATCGTCCCCGCCGTCGATGTCAAAGTTCCAGCACGGTACGGCGCCCTCCGAGCGGCCGGTCGCCTGCAGGCGCGCCGCATCCAGATCCAGAAAGGCCGCGGCCGCAGCCTGCGCCTGCTCCTCCGTGACCTCGTCGTGGCCCGCCAGCATGGCATAGTCCGCCGCCGTGCGCACCTGATAGCTGCCGTCCGCGATCGGGAGCGGCAGCTCCTCAAACGAATCGGCCAGCGCCGCAAGCTCCGCCTCGAGCGTATCGGACAGGTCCGCCTCCGATCCCAGGTTTTCCAGTGACTCCGTGCTGCGCACGTGCGCCGTCGTCGTGACCGCGCCGTCATAAAGCGACTGGCCAAGCGCCGCGAGCTGTGTGCTCAGCTGCTTTGTTGCATCGGAAAAGGCGCGCAGATGCTCCAGCTCCTCGGATGTGAACGTTCTGCCCTCCGCCGCATTGCGCGAGAGCGTGCGCGCGTAGTCCCCGGCAAGGGCGATGTTGCGCGCGATGCGCGCGAGCGCATGCGAATTGACCGGCAGCACGCCAAGCGCCATCTCCGCCGTCTGCGCAGCGCTGTAGATATCCGTGCAGACCGTGCACTCCATGGCCGCCGTCGTTGCATACAGGCTCTTTTGCAGCGAGCTGTCGAGTTCCTGCACGGCGTTGAGCACCTCGCCGTAAGCGTGGCGGTAGTTGGCATCCATGGCCGTCTGGCGGCGGTTGGCATCCGTGCGGCAGGCGATCAGGCCGACCGCAAGCGCCGCGACGAGCGCCGCCGTGTAGGAAATGATGAGCACGCGCGTTTTTTTCTTCATAGCAAAACACCCCTTCCGGACTAGTGTTGCCGGAAAGGGTGGTTTTGATGTGCAATTTTTCTCAGTCGGCGATCTGCAGCGTCTGCGCCGAGGCAAGCAGGCTCTCATACCAGCCCGCCGGCGCCGTTCCCGCCCGGCAGAGCACGACCGAAATGCAGCCACACGCCGTCGGGATCAGGTATGCCTCGAGCTGCCTTTGCACCGTGGCGCCGTTGACGCCGTAGGCATTCAGATCTCCAAGCTTGACCTGACCGAGCGACTCCGTCGTTGCGATCGTGCCGTAGTCATTGAGAATCGTACCCGCAAGCGTCTGTGCGTCCGCGCCCGGGTGATAACCGATCTCCAGATAGGCGTCCATGCTCGCATCATCCGCGCGGGCAAAGCAGCACTTGCCGTCCATTTCCGTGCTCAGAAACACGGAAGTATCCAGATACAGCGAGAAATCCGGGCCGCCACGCTGGGCAAACGAGCCGGTCACGAGCTGCATAGTCTTATCCTCGCCGCCGACGGAAACTGCCTGCTGGGCGTCCCGCGACGGGGCCTGTCCACTGCCAAGGATCAGCTCCGGCTCGTCGGAAAACGGAAACTGCGGCAGATTTGTCGCGGCCGGGGCCTCCAGTGCAGACTTGTGGATGCGGATACCGGCTGCGTTGACCACGATCAGCGCGATCGCAAGCAGCACGACCACGACGGCCATGACGATGACCGCCCGCTCCACGCCCGTGCGTTTTTTCATGCCGCTCACCCTTCCAGTTTGGCGATGCCGGCGTCGATCCGGCGCAGGGTCTCGTCCCGGCCGAGGATGCGGCAGATCTCCACCGCGCCGCCGGGCGTCACCGCGCGGCCGGACACCGCAATGCGCACCGGCCACATTACCTTCGCGTTTTTTACTTCCAGCCGCTCGGCCAGATCCTTCATGGCCGCAAGCAGCGTCTCATCATCCCACGCCGGGAGCTCGGCGAGCAGCGGGCGCACCGTTTTGAGCATCTCGAGCGAGACGGCGGGGTCGGTCTTGGACTTCTTATTGGTATAGAGCGTGATGTCATACTCCGGCAGCGCGTCGAAGAAATCCACCTTCTCCGGAATGTCCGTAAGCACCTCGCAGCGCTGCTGCAGCAGCGGCGCGATCTGCGCGGGGTCGATGGTGGGGTTTTTCACCGTCTGGCGGATATAGGGCGCGGCCACGGCGGCGAACTGCTCCGGCGTCATGGCGCGGATATACGCGCTGTTGAAGTACTTGAGCTTGTCGATATCGAAGATGGCCGGAGACTTGGAGATACCCTTGATGTCGAACGCCTCCACGAGCTCGGGCAGTGAATAGATCTCCCGCTCGCCGCCGGGCGCCCAGCCGAGCAGCGCCACATAGTTGACCACAGCCTCCGACAGGTAGCCCTGCGCGATCAGATCCTCATACGACGGGTCGCCGTGGCGCTTGGACATCTTGTTGTGCTGGTCGCGCATAACCGGCGAACAATGGATATACTTCGGGATCTCCCAGCCGAAGCCCTCATAGAGCAGGTTATATTTCGGCGTGGACGACAGGTACTCCGACCCGCGCACAACGTGCGTGATGCCCATGAGATGGTCGTCGATGACGTTGGCAAAGTTATACGTCGGCAGACCGTCGCGCTTGATGAGCACCTGATCGTCGAGCGTGTCGTTATCGACCGTGATGTCGCCGAAGATCTCATCATGGAACGTGGTCTTGCCCTCGCGCGGGATCCTCTGACGGATGACATAGGGCTTGCCGGCCGCGAGATTGGCCGCGATCTCTTCCTCGCTCAGGCGCGAGCAGCGGCCGTCATATTTGTGGATGACCGCGCCGTCGGAAACATTTTCTTCGGCGGCATCGTCCTTATCGCAGAAACAGCGGTAGGCGTGGCCGCGCGCGATGAGCAGCTCGGCATATTCTTTATAGAGTCCCCGCCGCTCGGTCTGGATATACGGGCCGACCGGGCCGCCGACATCCGGGCCTTCGTCATGCGTCAGGCCGCAGGCGCGCATGGTGCTGTAAATGACATCGACCGCGCCCTCGACATAGCGCCCCTGATCGGTGTCCTCAATGCGCAGGATGAACTTACCGCCGGCGTGCCGCGCGATCAGGTACGTATACAGCGCCGTGCGCAGATTGCCGACGTGCATATAGCCCGTCGGGCTCGGTGCAAAGCGGGTGCGCACCTCGCCGTGCGGGATGCGCTGCTCCATGTCTTCAAACCACTTTTGATCTTTCATAGTCTCTGTATCCTCCGGATAGATAAACCATAATTATTTATATCTTATTTTACATCGCATGGATTGTCAAGGAACTTTCTGTGTTGTATTCCACCACAGGTTGTGGTACAATATTCGAACAAATACGAATTTTCAGCACAACAGTTAAGGAAGTAATCAAAATGGAAGAAAAAACAGCAAAAAAAGTGATGCTCTCCGGCATCCAGCCCTCCGGTGATCTGACGCTCGGGTCTTATTTGGGCGCGATCAAAAACTGGAGCGAGCGCGCCGAGATCTTTGACTGCTATTATTTCATGGCCGACCTGCACTCGATCACCGTGCGGCAGAACCCCGCCGACCTGCGCCGCCGCACCATCGAGCAGCTCGCGCAGTACATCGCCTGCGGTCTCGACCCGGAAAAGAACACGCTCTTCATCCAGAGCCATGTGCCCGCGCACACCCAGCTCGGCTGGGTGCTCAACTGCTACACCATGTTCGGCGAGCTCTCGCGCATGACGCAGTTTAAGGACAAGAGCGCCAAAAACGCCGAGAATATCAACGGCGGCCTGTTCACCTACCCCGCCCTGATGGCGGCGGACATTCTGCTCTATCAGCCGGACTACGTTCCCGTCGGCAGCGACCAGAAGCAGCACGTCGAGCTCTGCCGCGACGTGGCCACCCGGTTCAACAACATCTACGGCGACGTGTTCAAGATCCCCGAGCCGTACATTCCGAAGATCGGCGCGCGCGTCATGAGTCTCGCAGCGCCGGAAAACAAAATGTCCAAGTCCGACAAGGATCCCAACGGCACCGTGTACCTGCTCGACCGTCCGGAGGATATCATGCGCAAGTTCAAAAAAGCCGTCACGGACTCCGACACCGAGCGCTGCGTGCGCTATGACCTGGCGAACAAGCCCGGCGTGTCCAACCTCATGAGCATCTACTCCGCCTGCACCGGCAAGACCTTCGAGGAGATCGAGGCGGAATTTGACGGCAAGGGCTACGGTGCGTTCAAGCCCGCCGTCGGCGAGGCAGTCGTCGAGACGCTGCGCCCCATCCGCGAGGAGAGCGAGCGCCTGCTCAAGGACAAGGCCTACCTCGAGAGCGTCTACAAGGCCGGCGCGGAAAAAGCGTCCTACATTGCCAACAAAACGCTGCGCAAAGTCTATAAGAAGGTCGGCTTCGTCGCCAAATAATACTTACATTATTGGAGATCAGTTCTCATGTTTCTTAACACTGCTGTCTGGATCAAAGTCATGCTTGCGATCCTCATCGCGTTCGTGGTCAGCTTTGCGCTGACGCCGGTCGTCAAGATTCTGGCGCAAAAAGTCGGCGCCATGGATGTACCGGGCGAGGCCCGGCGCGTGCACGATCACCCCATCCCCCGCATGGGCGGTCTGGCCATCTTTCTGGGCTTCATCGTGTCGATGCTCCTGTTCGTGGACATCACGCAGGAGGTGCGCGGCATTCTGCTCGGGTCGATCATCATCGTCATCACCGGCGTGATCGACGACATCATCTCCCTGCGTGCGTGGACGAAGTTTCTGATCCAGATCCTCTCCGCCGTCATCGCCGTGCTGCACGGCGTGGTCATCAACGTCGTGTCGAACCCGAACGTGTTCAGCAGTCAGGAGGCCATCGTCCTTGGATGGCTCGCCATTCCGCTGACCGTGCTGTGGATCGTCGGCATCACGAACTCCGTCAACCTGATCGACGGACTGGACGGTCTGGCCGTCGGCGTGTCGACCATCAGCTGCGTGACCATTCTGGTCGTGGCGCTGCTCGTGTCGGAGCCGAACGTGGCGCTCATCGTCGCGGCGCTCGCCGGCGCGTGCATCGGCTTCATGCCCTACAACCTCAACCCAGCCCGCATTTTCATGGGCGACACCGGTTCCCTGCTGCTCGGCTACGTGCTGGCAACGGTGTCGGTGCTCGGATTGTTCAAGTTCTACGCGATCGTCACGTTTGTCGTGCCGGTGCTCGCGCTGGCCGTGCCGCTGTCGGACACGCTCTTCGCGTTCTGCCGCCGCATCCTGCACGGACAGAGCCCGTTTCACGCCGACCGCGGCCATTTTCACCACAAGCTCATGGATCTCGGTCTGAACCAGAAGCAGGCCGTTGCGATCCTCTATGCCATCAGCGCCACGCTCGGCCTCGCCGCCGTCGTGCTCACGACAAAGGGATCTATCCGCATCGCGCTGCTCATCCTCGCACTGCTGATCGGCTTTGTCGTGTGCGCCTTCATCCGCAAGAGCGTGCACAAGCACCACATTGACGTGGAGCTGCAGGAGGCGCAGGAAGCGGCCGAAGCGGCCGAAGCAGCCGAAGCAGCCGAACAGGCAAACAACGCCGCTGCCGCCGAAGCACCTGCACAGGAGGTCAACGATGAGCAAACGCATTAAAGTCATGTCCGTTTTCGGCACGCGGCCGGAAGCGATCAAAATGGCGCCGCTCGTGCTGGAGCTGCAAAAGCATCCCGAGATCGAGAGCATCGTGTGCATCACGGCGCAGCACCGGGAAATGCTCGACTCCGTCATGGACTGTTTCGGCATTCGTGCCGACTACGATCTCAACATCATGCAGCAGGGGCAGGATCTGACCGCGATCACAACGCGCGTGCTTGAGCGGATGCGCGAAGTGCTCGGTGAGGTGCAGCCGGACATCGTGCTTGTCCACGGCGACACCACGACGACGTTTGCCGGCGCGCTCGCCGCGTTTTACGCCAAGATCCCCGTCGGCCATGTCGAGGCCGGTCTGCGCACGTACGACCGCTGGTCTCCCTTCCCGGAGGAGATGAACCGCTCGCTCGTCGGCCGCATTGCCACGCTGCACTTCGCACCGACCGCAAACAACGCCCACAACCTCGAGCGCGAGGCCGTGGAGGGCGACATTTTCGTCACCGGCAACACCGTGATCGACGCCATGGCCTACACCGTCCGCGGGGAGCAGTTCGTCTCGGACGAACTGCGGCAGGTCGATTTTTCGCGCCGGGTCATCGCCATGACCTGCCATCGGCGCGAGAACTACGGCCAGCCCATGCGCAACATCTTCACCGCCGTGCGCCGCCTGGCGCTCAACTATCCGGATGTCGAGATCGTCTATCCCGTGCACCTGAGCCCGGTCGTGCGCAGCACGGCGGAGGAGCTGCTCGGCGGCGTGCCGAACATCCGGCTCATCGCGCCGCTTGACGCCGTGGACATGCACCGGCTCATGGCGCGCAGTTACATGGTCATGACCGATTCCGGCGGCATTCAGGAGGAAGCACCCGCACTCGGAAAACCCGTGCTCGTGCTCCGGCGCGAGACGGAGCGGCCGGAGGCCGTCACTGCCGGCACCGTCAAGCTCGCCGGCACGGACACGGAGGAGATCTACCGTCTGGCTGCCGAGCTGCTGGACGATCCGGCCGCCTATGACCGGATGGCCAAGGCCGTCAACCCCTATGGCGACGGGCGGGCCTGCCCGCGCATCGCGCAGGCGATCCTGAGCCATTTTCTCGGCGCACAGCCGCCCGAGCCGTTTGTGCCCGCGCACTAAAGAAACAGCATCCCGCCGAGGATGAACAGCAGCTCCTTGTCGCCGCTCTCGCGGTACATGAGGTATAACACCAGGATCAGCAGCAGATCCTCGCTTTCGAGGTCTGCGAGCGAAAATTTCTGCAGCAATTGCTGCAAGCCGCCGCCGGGCGGCTTGTTGTTTCCGGCAGGCGGCGCGGGCGGGCGCGGACGGATAGACGGCTGCGGCGCATCCGGCACGCGCTCGACCCGGCCGCTGTTGCCCTGATAGCGATTATACATGGTCGTCCCCCTCCAAGTCCTCGGCGGCGAGCTCGGCAAGCGACGCAAGCCGCGCGAGCTTCATGGCGCGGTCGATCTTGCGCCGGCGCTTCTCAGCCAGATAGGGCTTCATGGCCTCGAGCAGGTGGCGGTTGGCGGAGTCGTGCCCGCCGCCGCGCAGCGCCGACATCATCCGGCGCAGCTGCCCCATATCGACGTCGAGCTCCGGCTCCGGTGCGGACGGCGGCGCTTGCTGTCCGCCGCCGTCGCCCAGGATCGAGGATGCCAACTGCGCGATCTTGCCGAACTGCTTCGGATCATTGAGCAGCGCGTCGAGCTTCTCCCCGATCTCATCCATCCTGCATCGCGTCCTTTACTTTTCCGGCCAGACGCTGCCCGGTGTCCGTGCTGAGCACCTGCGTGAGGATCTGCCGCAGCGTCTCGGTGTCCCCCGCGCGCGCCGCCTGCTCGATCTTCTGCGCATCGAGCGCACCGGCCAGCTTCTGCCCGTCGGTTGAGTCGGCGATCTCCTGCAGGCGCTGCAGGCGTCCGTCGCGCGCAAGCTGGTTTTTCAGCGCATCCAAGTCCTTCATATCGGTCACGCTCCATTCGGGGCGGCTTGACTTTGCAGGCCGTGTCCCGTATAATGCGGATGGCCCGGCCGTGCCGGGTATCCTGCTTTTATTGTATTCTATGAGCAATGCAGAGGTGACTTGCCACGAAGATCCTTGTTTTTTCCGATTCTCACGGCCGTACGCTCGGCATGGTGCGCGCCATCCGGCAGCAGCGGCCGGACGCCGTGTTTCATCTCGGCGACTGCGAGCGCGACACGCAGCGGCTGGAAAAAGAGTTTCCGGACCTGCCGCTGTACCGCGTGTGCGGCAACTGCGACCGCGAACCGGTCAACCCCGAGGTGCTGCAGCTCACGCTCGACGGCGTGAAGTTCTTCCTCACGCACGGACACCGATACAGCGTGAAGTATACGCTCGACGCCCTGCTCAATGCCGCCTATTTTGCGGGTGCGGACATGGTGCTCTTCGGGCACACGCACCGTGCCGTGAGCGAGACCATGCAGGGGCTGTACGTCGTCAACCCCGGCACGGCGGGCGTTGGAGCGCTCTGCACGTACGCCTGCATCGAGACGGAAAACGGTGCGATCCGTACCGTCGGCATCCACGCCATTCCGGAAGCATAAAGCATAAAGCATAAAATATACGCCCCCGGCAGTCGCCGGGGGCGTATTCTGTGCCGTGTTTACTTTTCGCGGAACGTCACGTAGAGCGTGTGGTTGCTGTCCACGTTCATGAAGGAATAGCTCGTCGGGCAGGACCGTCGTGCCGTCGATGACCAGCGTTGCGACCTCGTAGCCGTCCTTCGGCGTGATCGTAAACGACACGCTGCCGCCCTCGGCCACCTTCTGATTGCCGCTCGGGCTGACGCTGCCGCCCGCGCCGCACGTGACGGTGACGGTGTACTCCTTCTTCTCCGGGCCGGCCGAGATGGAGACCTGGATCGTCGTGCCCGGCTTGACCATTGTGCCGCCGACCGGGTTCTGGCGTGCAACGGAGCCCTTGCGCACGTTGTCGTCATAGACCGTGCCGCTCTCCTCGACGGTGACGCCGAGGCTCTTGGCCGTCGCCTGCGCCTGCTCGAGCGTCAGGCCGACGAAGCTCGGAATGGCGACCGGGGTGTCCTCCGGCGCCGTGGGCTGCTCCTTCGGGCCGAGCGAGACAACGAACGCGACCGTCTGCCGGTGCTTGAGCTGCGTGCCCTCATTGACGTCCTGCCGGATGACGATGCCCTTGGTCTCGTCGCTGTTTTCATAGGTAATGCTCGGCTCGGCGTCCAGCTCCGCAAGCTGCGCCTTGGCCGACTCCTCCGTCTGGCCGACGAGGTTCGGCAAGATGCGCTCATTGCCTTTATGAAAATTGAACACGCCGGTCAGCGCACAGATCACGACCGTGACCAGGGCGAGCACCGCCGAGATCGCCGTGATCGTCAGCCGCTTGCGCTCGCTCATGCGCCGGACGCCGTGACGGCGGCGTGTGGTTGTCTGTCTGCTCATATTTTTTCCTCCGGGATCGACAGGATGGATAGCAATTTCAAAGAAACAAGTATATAATAACATAGACGCAGCGTTTTGACAAATGTTCGTTTCTGGGAGGATCTTGACATGAAAAAAATCGCACTCGTGACCGGAGCGTCCCGCGGCATCGGCAAGGCAGCCGCGCTGGCGCTGGCCCGCGACGGCTGGACGGTACACGTGAACTATATTCAATCCCGCGCGGCCGCCGAGGCGGTCGCCGCGCAGACCGGCGGCATGGCCATCTGCGCCGATGTGAGCGACGGACAGGCTGTCGAAGCCATGTTCGAGAAAATTGGATCTGTGGACCTGCTGGTGAACAACGCCGGCGTCGCGGTCTACGGGCTGCTGACGGATCTCGACCCGGCCGTCTGGCAGCGGCTGTTTGACGTGAATGTCACGGGTATGTATAACTGCTGCCGCTGCGCGATCCCGCCGATGGTGCATGAAAAGGCCGGACACATCATCAACCTCGCCTCCATCCTCGGCACGAACGGCGCCTCGTGCGAGGTGGCCTACTCGGCCACGAAGGGCGCGGTCGTCGCGTTCACGAAGGCGCTGGCAAAGGAGCTCGGCCCGTCCGGCATCCGCGTCAACTGCGTCGCCCCCGGCTGCATCGACACGGACATGATCGCAAACCTCAGCCCCGAGGACAAGGCGGAGCTGGCCGACAGCACCGCCCTGTGCCGCATGGGCACGGCAGAAGATGTGGGCGATGCGATCGCGCTGCTGGCAAGCGAGCGCGCCCGCTTCGTGACCGGACAGGTGTTCGGCGTGGACGGCGGACTGCTGATCTGAACCAGACAGCGCAAAAAACAGGTGCATACCGGATCGGTATGCACCTGTTTTGGCTTTTATTCCGCCGCCGGCGTGCTGGGCGCTGCATTGCCGGGCGTCGTGGACTTGTTGCGGCCGCGCCCGCCGCGATGGCGGCGGCGATGGCCGTCGGCGCGTTTTTCGCCGTTCGGCGCCGCGCCCTCGGCCGGCTTGGGCGGCTGCGCCTTGGCGCGGCTGCGCTCGGCGTTCTCGCCCGCTGGCTTGTCCCCCGGCTTGCGCGCGCCAGATTTGCGGTTGGGCTGAGACTTCTGCCGCGGCTGACCCTTGGACTTTGCGCCCTCCTGCGCCGCCTTCGGCGCAGCCTGAGCGTCCGCGGGCTTCTTCCCGCCGTGGCCGCGTGAGCGGCGGCGCGGGCGTTTTTTCTTCTCGCCGGATTCTGGCGTGCGTGCACGCTCCGGCTTCTTGTCGCCGTAGACCTCGTCGGCAAAAAGCTGCGGCAGCGCCCAGGGATCCTCTTTCGGCTCCTCTTCGCGCACCGGCTTCGGCCGGTCCTTGAGCAGGGACGGCAGCGGCTCGCCCGGCTTCGGGCGGCCGCCGGGGATCACGGCGATCTCGTCAGCCTGATAGTTTTTGAAAACGTCCTCACCCTGACCGTCGAGCTTGACCTTCAGGCTGCTGCGTAGGATGTTCACGGACGACACGGTCCCGTAGCCCGCGGGCGTCTCGACAAAGGCGCCGACCTTCGGCACGGCCTTGACCAGCTCCTCATACGCCGCCTGCTCATAGCGCAGGCAGCACATCAGACGGCCGCACGCGCCGGAGATCTTCGACGGGTTGAGCGACATGGACTGCACCTTCGCCATCTTCGTGGACACGGGCTGAAAGTCGTCCAGAAACTGACTGCAGCAGTATGGGCGGCCGCAGATGCCGATGCCGCCGAGCATCTTCGCCTCGTCGCGCACGCCGATCTGGCGCAGCTCGATGCGGTTGCGGAACACGGAGGCCAGATCCTTGACCAGCTCGCGGAAATCCACACGCCCGTCGGACGTGAAGAAAAACATGGTCTTGTTGCCCTCGAAGCTGCACTCCACATCGACGAGCTTCATGTCCAGGCCGTGCTCGGCAATCTTCTGCTTGCAGATGGCAAACGCCTCTTTTTCGCGGCGGCGGTTGATCTCCTCGATGCGCAGGTCGTCCTTCGTGGCGATGCGCGCCAGTGAGCGCAGCGGCTGCACGACCGTCTCGTCCGGCACTGCATGGTTGCCCTGCACGCACTCGGCCAGCTCCAGCCCGCGCGACGTCTCAACGACCACTTTCTCGCCCGTGCGCACGGCAATACCGTGCGGGTCAAAGAAATAGACCTTGCCGCGGTTTTTGAATTTTACACTGATTACTTCTGTCAATTTGATATCCTCACTTCTGAACTTTCGCCTGCACGCCCGAAACGGACAGCAGGCCAAAGATATGCTTCGTGCCGACATTGGCGCGGCGGTAGCGCTCGCAGGTCTCCATGAGCCGCAGCTGCTGCGCGCACAGTGCCTGCGGCAGCACCGTCTCATCCGGCTCCGCCAGCAAGTGCACCAGCCGGTGCTGCACGGCGGGAAGAAACGCCGAGAGCGTCTGCGCATCCATGCCCTCCTGGGCAAGACACCAGCGCAGGAGCGTCAGCCGATCCTGCGACGCGACCGCGCGCAGATAGTCCTCCGCCAGGGTGCGGATCTCGTCCGATTCCTGCAGCTGCTCCGTCGGGTCGCGCAGCAGTGCGCAGCGCGAGCGCACCGTCGGCAGCAGCAGCTCCGGGCTCGCGGCCGCAAGGATGAACGCCGCGCTCTGCGGCGGCTCCTCCAGCAGCTTCAAAAACGCATTCTGCGCGCTGAGGTTCATCGTGTCCGCCTGACGCAGAACATAGACCTTCTTTTCCGCCTCGCTCGGCAGAATGTACGCCGTGGCCGCGATGCTGCGGATCTGGTCGACCTTGATCGTCGGCACTTTGGCGTCCGGATCCGGCGCGACATAGATCACGTCCGGGTGCACGCCGTCATAGACCTTGCGGCAGTCCCGGCACGTCCGGCACGGACGCACGCCGTCACTGCGGCAGAGCATGGCCGCCGCCAGATCGAGTGAGAGCCGGTCGCGCGCCTGCTCCGACTGGGACGCGACAATATACGAATGCATCAGGTGCTCCTGCGGTTGAAATTGCAGCATACGCGCGCTCCTTTCCGGCATACATTGTTTATTTTACCCGCTGCGGCCGGATTCGTCAATCACTATTGCATTTCCAGAAATAAAAAAAGCAGGCAGCACCGGCTGCCTGCTTCTCTTACGTAAGATCTCAAGCGTTCTTCTCGAGGTAATCCACGACCTGACGGACGGTGGTCAGCTCGGCCGCTTTCTCGTCCTCGATCGTGATGCCGAACGCATCCTCGATCGACATGACCAGCTCCACGACGTCGAGCGAATCCGCACCGAGATCATCCGCGATGTTGGTGTCCATGGTGATGGTGTTTTCGTCCACTTCAAACTGATGGGCGAGCAGTTGTCTCACTTGTTCGAACATAATACCGTTTCCTCCTAAGTCTCTCGTCAGCTCCACTCACGGCTGACCGGTTTGTTGCTGGTACGCTGCGGCTTCTCGTAGGAGACCACAACGCGGCGGTTCGGCTCGGTACCGGTCGAACTCGTCGTCACGCCTTCGTAATCCTGCAGCGCCGTGTGGATGACGTGGCGCTCGTAGGAATTCATCGGCTCAAGCGCCATGCTGCGCTTGTACTTGATCGCCTTGGCGGCCATTTTCTCCGCCAGACGCACAAGCGACTCCTCTCGCTTGGCGCGGTAGCTCTCGGCGTCGACACTGATGTGCATGTGCTTATCGCTGCCGCGGTTGACGGCATAATTGGTCAGGTGCTGGATCGCGTCGAGCGTCTCGCCGCGGCGGCCAATGACCGCGCCCATGTTGCTGCCGGACAGGTTCACGTTCACGCCGCCATTTTCACGCGCGGTGATCTCGATCTCCGCCTGGATGCCCATGTGCTCGAGCAGGCCGCTGACAAATGCGCGGATGCGCGCATAGCTCTCCGGCTCGTCCGCTGCCGCTGCGGGAGCGGCAGGTGCGGCCGCAGGCTGCTCCTGTGCGGTCGGAGCCGCAGCCGGAGCTTCCGCAACGGTCTCGGGCTCCTCATCCGGCGCCTCATACTGCACGCGGACGACCGCGGGGCTGGCGCCGATGCCGAGGAAACCGGACTTGGCGCGCTCCACGATCTCAACGGAAACATCATCCCGGTCAAGGCCAAGCTCCTCGAGCGCGGCGGCGATCGCCGCCTCTTCCGTCTTGCCGGACTTTTCCAGTGTTTTCAACATCATTCAGTACTCTCCTGTTTTCCTTCGGGGGCTTCGGCGGCCGGCGTCTGCTCCGCTTCGGAAGCGGCGGCCTGCCCCTCTGCATAATGGTCCCGCGCATAGGCACGGCCGCGCGCATAGCGGCGGTTGCCGACCTGGGACTCCGGCGCAGCCGCCTGCTCGACGCCGAGACGCTCGCGGCGGGCAGCGCGCTCCTCGCGCATCGCTGCGGCCTTGCGCTCGTCATCCTTCTGCTTCTGGCTGGCCTGGATCTTCTTCTTGCTGGTGTTGGGGTTGACGACGGTCTCGCCGGCAGCCTTCAGGCGCTCGGTCTCGAGACGCTTGCGCTCAAGCTCTGCGTCGCGCTCTTTTTCGCGCGCGATCCGCTCGGCATCGAGCTTATCGAGCTGCTTGTTGAAAACCTTCGTCAGGCTGACATCACGCAGGATGCCAAGGATGCTGTTGACGATCCAGTAAATGCCCAGAGCGGCCGGCATCGTGTAGCAGATCCACAGCGACACGAGCGGCATCATGATCATCATGGTCTTGTTGGTCGTAGCGGCCTGCTGCTGATTGGCAGCGGGCTGCGGCGTCATTGCCGTGCTGATCTTCATGGACAGCCACGACAGCACCGCCGAGACGATCGGGATCAGGAACAGGCCCAGAGCCGGAAGCCAGACGGCTTTGTTGCTCCAGTCGAAGGTCCAGATCTTGAACGACGGCTGCTGGCCCATGTTCAGGCCGATGAACGAATAGTCGATATCCAGCAGTTTGCCCGAGAAATCACCGAGCGCGCCGGTCACGGCGTCCCAGTTCTGATGGATCAGGTCGGCGATCTGGATCTCCTGATAGGCGGACTTCGTCTGCGCGACATAGCCCGCGTTGGTCGTGACCCAGTCGGTCAGCTGCGTGACGGCTTCCGCGCTCAGGCTCATCATCTTCGTCAGCGGCTGACGGATAACGCTGTAGAGCGCGATCAGGATCGGGAACGGGATCAGGCTCCAGAGGCAGCCGGACATCGGGTTGATCTTCTCTTCCCGATAGAGCTTGGCCATCTCTTCATTGAGCTTTTGCTGGTTTCCCTCGTGCCGGCGCTGAAGCTCTGCGATCCGCGGCTGAAGGCGGCTGGTGCGCATCATGCTCTTCTTGCTCTTGGCCATGAACGGAAGCAAAATCAGGTTCACGACGACGCCGAAGAGGATGACCGCCCAACCGTAGCTGCCGGTCAGCTCATAGAGTGCTTTGAGCAGCCAGGCAAAGGGTGCAGTAATCCAGGACATAAGACGACTCCAATTCTTAAATTCTTAGGATTTCCCGGTCATGGCACCGGGTCATAAAATTCATGCTCACCCGTATGGAACGGGTGGCACCGACATATGCGCTTGATGGCCAGCCACGAGCCCTTGAGCGCTCCGTATTTCTGCAGAGCCTCGAGCGCATATTCCGAGCAGGTCGGAATGAACCGGCAGCAGGGCGGTTTGAGCGGTGAGATATACTTGCGGTAAAACTTCACCAGTGCAATGAGCAGCCGCTTCATACGCCGTCATCCCCTTCCGTCAGCAGGCCGAGCTGGGCGCACGCCGATAAGAACGCTGCCTCCAGCTGGTGATAGTCCGCTGTGCGCGCACGCACGCGCGACACGACGACCAGATCATACCCGCGCGCGATCTGCCGCTCATGCAGGCGATAGATCTCCCGCAGGCGGCGGCGAATGCGATTGCGCACGACGGCATGGCCGACTTTGTTAGACACGGTGTAGCCGATGCGGCTGCGGCCGGCGCGGTTTTTCCGGCAGTAGACCACCAGATACGCATTGGCGCAGCTTTTGCCCTTCGAGTACAGACGCCGGAATTCATAGTTTTGTTTGATCGTGCTGGTAAATTCCAAAGGTCTCCCCCGATCCTCTCTGCTGTGCAGACGCTCCGGAAATGCCTTTAGGGCGGAAAGATCCCGCCCTGAAAAACATTATGAAGAAGTCTGCCTGCTCACGCGCAGCAACTCAGTAGCTGAGATGCTTTCTGCCCTTCGCTCTGCGGCGGGACAGCACCTTGCGGCCGTTGGCGGTCGCCATTCTCTTGCGGAAGCCGTGCTCTTTCTTGCGCTGAAGCTTCTTGGGCTGATAGGTACGGAACATGGTGTTTTTCTCCTTTCGATCATACTCAACAGCGGCTCGCGCCGCCGTAGTTGGCAAAAAGTATCCGGCGCCAGACGACTGACGCCGGATATACATTATACACTATGAAAATTCTCTCTGTCAACCTTCATTTTTTCGCCGCGGCGGCACCGCGCAGATCCTCGCCGGTGATGTACTTTTTCAGCGGCTTCCACAGCAGTGCGCCGATCACGAGCACGAGCACCATGTCGATGAGCATGAAGCTGCCGTTATACAGCGCCGAATAGAACCACGGCGTCGTCATCGTCAGGCCGAAGAAGGTCTCGGGCATGTACTCGGCCCAGACCGTCGCGCCGACGACATAGTGCACAAGAAAGCGCGCCACGCTGCCGACGACCGTGCCGATGAAAAAGCCGTCCTTGAGCTTCGAGCACGCGCCGGCAAAGCCGAGCACCGTGAACGCGAGCAGATAGTCGCCGATGAGCGACTGCCACGTCCAGGCATACGTGCTGCTGAGCACCGCCTGCAGAATGCTGTAGGCAAAGCTCGCAAGCATACCGGGGCCGAAGCCCCAGCGGGCGCAGTACAGAAAGATCGGCAGCATCTCGATCGTGATAGACCCGCCCTGCGGGAGCTCGAAAAGCTTGAGATAGCTCAGGACCTGGGCCAGGGCGATGAAGATCGCGCCCTCGCACAGCGCACGCAGGCGCAGATGGGATTTGCTTTGGGCCATGTTGTGTTCCTCCTCAAAGAAAAAACTGCATTGCCGAAACAATGCAGTCCATAGAAAACGATGATAATGTATGATAGATTTCGTTTCCTACGCCGGCATTATCCGGATCAGGTCTGTGGGTATCGAGCTTCGATTCACTCGTCTCAGCCGGGAATGACCCAGCCCCCCAATGTACATGATGATTTATACACGCATATGTGAGATTTGTCAAGTCACGACTGCGCATCCGCCGCATACAGCTGCGCGGCGGCGGTGAGCATACGCTGCATCTCCTGCCGGGCCGACGGCGGCGAGAGGATCTCCACCTCAGTGCCGAAGCCGAACAGCCAGGCGTAAAACTTGGGGCTCGTGACCACATTCAGCGTGACCTTGAAATGCTCCGGCCCATCGGCGACCACGATCACGTCCTTGCCGAAGCGGTCGAGCACCGCACCGACCAGATGGTTGGCAAAGCGCAGCCGCACCGTCTGCTCTTCCCCGCTGAACATGCTGAACACTTTTTGAGAATACGCCGACAGGTCGAGCTGCGCCGCATCCGCCGCACCCTCGCGCGGCACCTCCAGCGCGGAGATATCCGTCATCTTGTCCACGCGGTAATGCTTGCGCAGAGCGGCCTTGGCATCCCACGCCAGCAAATAGTAATTTTCATTGTCCCACATCAGCGCCAGCGGGCTGACGACGTAAAACGCGCCCTCTTTCCGACACCGGCGCTGCTTGGAGATGGTGTATTCAAAGTAGTGAAAACGGATCTGCCGATCCCGGGAAATGGCGTCGGAGATCTCGTCGACATTATAATAAACGCTCTCGTTCATGCTCTTGACGCGGCCGTGAACATAGACCTGCCGCTGCAGGAGCTGCGCATCATAGATGCTGGCAAGACCTTCGATCTTTTTGATAAGGGCCAGCGTCTTTTTGTGCGTGATGAATTTCGACGACTGCACGCTGTCGACCAGCAGCTTGAGCTCCGGCGTTTCGAATGCGCGCGTGCCGACATAGTATCCGGTCGTCTTGGACTTGGTCTGCACGATGTCCAGGCCGAATGTGCGCAGCGCCTCCAGATCGCCGTAAATACTCTTGCGTTCGGCCGACACGCCGCGCTGGGCCAGCTGCGCGATCATCTCCGGCACGGTCATCGGGTGGCGCTCGTCCGTCTGCTGCAGCAGGATCTCCATCAGGTACAGTAACTTCAGTTTCTGATTCGGTGACTTTGGCATAGTGATTCTCCGTTTCCCGCAAGGATCAGCATAATATTACCACAATTCAGCGGTGTAAGCCAGTCAAAAGCCATCATGATGTACATTTTTTACAGCGTTTCCATTTGACCGGCTGCTCAGGCGTCGCCAGCGGCAGCCGCTGCCTTTCGCGCTGCAGAGCCGCCTGTCCGCCTGTTTTCTCCATCATAGCAGGAAGAGAGTCCCATAATCAGGACTCTCATCACAAAAACTGAAAATATTTGAAAAAATGCCGGGCGCAGTGCAAACCACCAGTTGGCCGCCGCGAACTTCATTTCCCGGGAGCGGCAGCCGCGGTGCGCCGGGTACGCAGGCGGGCCGAGCCCACGTCGATAAGCCAGACGAGCAGAACAAAGCCGAGGAAGATAGCGCTGACATCGTTCCATGCGTACTGATTCATGGCGAGAATGAGCGGCGCGCCGATGCCGCCGGCACCGACAAGGCCGAGCACGGACGCCTCGCGGATGTTGACATCGAACCGATAGAGCACAGCCGAGGAAAACGCCGGGCCGAGCTGCGGCAGCACCGCATAGCGGATGCGCGGCAGCAGAGAGACGCCCATGGCGCGCAGCGCGTCGTAAGCGCGAAAATCGAGCGACTCGATCGCCTCGGTGAAGCGCTTGCTGAGCAGGCCGATGCTGCACACCGCAAGCGTCAGCACACCGGTGAACGCGCCCGGGCCGGAGACACGGATGAAAATCAGCCCGTAGATCAGAAACGGCACGGAGCGGATCGCCACGATCAGCACCCGAAACAGCAGCGCGACCGGGCGCGGCAGCAGCTTCGGTGTGCTCAAAAACGCCAGCGGCAAAGCGAGCAGCGCGCCGAGGCCCGTACCGGCCAGCGCGATGCCGACCGTCTCGAGCAGCAGCCAGCCGAGGCCGTCCTTGCCGGTGCCGAAGAAAAAGCTCCAGTCCGGATGCAGCAGCCCCGTGCCCATCGCCGCGAGCACGCTTTTACTCGTGTGCGCCAGATCCGGCGCTTCGATGCCCGCCGTGCAGACGACGACGCACACGAGCACCGCCGCCCAGATCGCGCGCTTTGCCCCGCGCGGGATGCTGCGCTCGCCGCGGATGATGCGCCCGAGCACGTGGCTGAGCCACTCGATGCAGCAGACAGTCACGAACAGGCACACAAGGATCGCACCGACGCGGCCATACTCCCGCCACGAGATCTTCTCATTGAGCAGCAGGCCAATGCCGCCCGCACCGACATAGCCGAGGATGGCGCTGTGGCGCACATTCGTCTCGAGCAGGTAGAGCGCGTTGGTCAGGTAACCCGAGGCGATCTCCGGCACGACGGCGCGCGCATAGGCCCGCGCCGGGGACGCACCCATGGCGCACAGGGCGCGATAGGGCGCGAGCGTCAGCGTTTCGATGTCCTCATAGGTCATGCGCGTCATGACGGCCAGCGTAAAAAGCGTGATGGCGACCGTGCCGGAAAATGTGCCGAGGCCGAACAGGAATGTCGCCAGCAGCGCAAGGATCAGCGCCGGGAACGAGCGCAGCACCTGTACCAGAAACCGCAGGATGCGGCGCACCGGCGCCGGGCACGGCAGGTTGGCCGCGCACAGCGGCGCGAGGATGAGCGCCAGCAGCACGCCCAGCGCCGTGCCGGTGACGGACATGCGCAGCGTGGCCAGCAGCGGCGCGACGATCGCGGACAGGTAGCTCCAGTCCGGCGGGAAGAGCTGCGAGACAATGTCGCGCAGGTGCGCCCGCCGCGCCCAGAACACCGCGGGATCGCACCCCGTGAGCCAGAACGCCAGCACAAACAGCGCGAGCACACCCAGTGCCCGCGCCCAGCGCCTGCCGCGCGCGCGCGTCATGGCGCGGCCTCGCTTTCCGCGCCGCCGTAGATGCGCGCGAGGTCGGCATCCGTCACGGCGGCAGGCACGCTGTCGAGCACGATCCGCCCGGCGTGCAGGCCAAGGAGCCGGGTGGAGACAGCCCGGCTCTGGTCGAGATTATGACTGTTCATGAGGATGGCGACACCCTCCGTGCGCTGAATATCCTGCAGCAGCGCAAGGATCTGCCGGCCAGTGACCGGATCGAGCGAGGCGACCGGCTCGTCCGCCAGCAGCAGCGCGGGCCTGCGCATGAGCGCGCGCGCGATGGCGACGCGCTGCTTCTGCCCGCCGGAGAGATCGCAGACCGGCTCGTCACACTTGTCCGCCAGACCGACGCGCGTGAGCAGCCGCTCGGCCTCCGCGATCTGTGCGCGCGAAAACAGGCCCAGCAGCGCCGCCGGCAGCGCCATGTCCGGCAGGCAGGCATTGAGCACGTTCTGCCGGCAGGAGACCGGCTCTACGAGGGCAAAGTCCTGATAGATCGTGCCGATGCGCTTTTGCACGGCGCGCTTGGCGCGGCCGCGCGCGCGGGAAAACGGCTGCCCGTCGATGCACACTTCCCCGCCGTCGCACGGCAGCGTGCCGTTGAGGATGCGAAACAGCGTCGTCTTCCCGGCGCCGGACGGGCCGATGACGGACACGAACTCCCCCGGCTCGACGCCGAAGGAGACGTCCGTCAGCACTTGCGGCCGGCTGCCGAAGCGCTTGCTGATGTGTGCAGCTTCCAGCAGCATGGGTTTACTTTCCGGCGGACTTGAGCATGGCCTGCGCGTCACGCTCGCCGTCATAGTCCGAATCCTTGCCCCAGGTATAGCCGACCTGGCTGAAGACGCTGATGATCTCCTTGCCCTCGTCGGTCTGGGCAATCTCGATGAACGCCTCGCCGAGCGCCTTGCGGAAATCCTCGTCGGCCATGAGGTCGGAGTTCTTGCTGTAGGCGATCATGTCATTGTAGATGCCCTCGGTCACACCGATGATGCCCGTCTGCTCGACCATGGGGGCCGTGCCGCCGAGCTTCTCCTGCCAGATGGGCGCGTTCTTGATGCGGATATGGCCATAGGAGACCATCACGTCAGCCTGACCGGTGGCCAGACGCGCGAGCGACGTGCTGTGCGAGTCGGACTGCACCACGTGATCCAGATCGGCAATGGTCTTGCCATAGTGCTCCTGCAGCCAGAGGCTCGGGTAGATGTAGCCGGACGCGGACGTCGGGGCGAGCACGGACCAGGTCGCGCTGTTGAGATCGTCCCACGTCAGCTCCTCGCCGGCGTTGATCTTCTTGAGCAGCTCCTGCCCCTTCGCGCTCGGGCCGGCCAGAATGATCGAGCGGTAATAGGTCGTCATGTCCTGCGTGTTTTCCTCGATGGTGCCGTCGTTCCAGTCGGCGGGGTTGTCGGAGTCCTTGTTGATGCCGTAGCGCAGCGCCGTCAGCAGCACGTCGCAGTCATCGGAAAACAGGACATAGTTGCCGCCAGAGATGAAGCCGATGTCCGCGCTGCCGGCGCTGAGCGCCTCGCCCACGGCGGTGTAGCTCGTGCCGACGGTCATGTCGATGCTCTGCACGTCATAGCCCTTTTCCAGCAGCTTCGCCTTGAGCAGCGCCTCGAGCGGTTCGGTCGCCGTCGTGATCTGATCGGCGTCCGCATACGGGGAGAACGCGATCTTCAGACTCTCGATCGTCTTCGTGCCGCCGGCCGTTCCGGCGTCCTTCTGGCCGCAGCCGGCCATCAGGCCGAGCGCCAGGACCAGAGACAGCATCATTGCCACTACTTTTTTCATGTACATACCCTCCAGATTTTTTCTTTCCGCCGACCGCAGGCATAAAAAATTGGCATATGCAGCGCTGCATATACCATACCTGACGACCGGCAGACGCTGAGAATCCGCCCCTGTGGACGGATTTGGCCGGTCGATCCTCCCTGGGATCCTCTCAACCCGGAACACGGGCTCCCTCGCAATCTGGTTTCGTCATCATTTTTCTGTTGAGCGCGGCGCCAGGGCGCTCCCCCTTTCGCCGCATTCCGGAAACCAATCGACAGCTTACCACATGGTGCCGGAGAATGCAAGCGGTTTGTAAAATAGGAGTAAAATTTCAGCTGCCGCAGCATTTTCACCGGTGAATACACAGCAAAATGCGGGCGGTGCTGATACACCGCCCGCAAGGGAAACAAAAATCTTCTACCGCGCGTCTCTACAGCGCATATGATACGCTGATTGCAGGCAGACTCTCTGATGCTTTGGGAGTACTTGAAGCAACGCCTCATACACTTTCTCATAATACATAATGCGCACAAACTCCTGATTTGTCCGGAGAGAATTGATACGATTTGCCGGACTGTTGCCCTTATACTTTGGCAGTGGCCCGTAGCTCAAATAAATCCACCAGTTGGTTGATCCCGTTGTCGTTGCATAATCCATTCCGACCATACAGCGATCACAGTACAAAACAACACTTTTGCGGAATGGACGCGTGCAGACCAGATGATTCGGGTACAGGTAGACATGCTCGTCCATGCTGATAAACCAGAATACGCCAAACGCCCCACCCACCTCTATCGGACCGGCTGTTACAAGAATCAAAGGTTCTGTAAGAAATTCGTTATACCGCAACACAACAAACAATGCCACCACCATCACGCCCATCGCTGCTGCTCCAGCCAGCGCAGATGGCGCGCAGGCATACCCTTTTACGTTCTTTTTTTCGACTTGGTTATCTGCACAGCTATTCCCCCTCAAAAGATGGCGTTCCGGTCATCCATCCATATCTCAAATATGTTCTCTCCACCAGCGGTCAGTCTTGTATGCCTCGGGGATCGTCTCGTCAAACAGCGGATCGGCATACCCCATGGCTATCAGCTCATCCACCCAGCGCTCACGAAGAGATGCCGGAAGCAGAGGCTTTGCACACCATGGGCAATAATGAATCACGATATGCGAATGCCCATCCCCGCACGGGATGCCGTATTCATGAAACTGCGGCAGATATGAGATCGCTTCGCCATCGCAGAGCTGTGCCGTGTGTTCCGTCACGATGCGGACATGTGCCTGCATATCCCTGCAGCAAAAGTCCATGCGTTCCACTCCTCTCATTTTCGCTCCCACGTTAGGCCATGCACCGGCATTTCCGCCTCGAGATAGTTGCGTGCCCGCTCCGGAATGCAGCTAAGGAACTCCTGATAAGCCTCCTCATCGCAAAGCTGGAAAAACTGGATATGCGCATAATCGTTTTTGTGATATTGGAAGAAATTGTCCCGTTCCTTTTTGGAAAGCGCCTTTGTGGAGCAATAAAGGATCCAGGCCGCGGTGCCGTGGTTGACCATGACGGGCACGATCTCAAACTCCAGACAGTCCTGCCACAAAAGCCGATATGTATGCTTGCGAAAATAGGTGGTCATACCCTCCGCATCCACGGTATACGTAGCCGAGAACGCGCCCTTGAACGCCATGTACAGGGCTAAGACGAGTCCAATTGTGCAAGCTACGATTGGGCTCATTGCACCGACAAAGCCCCAATCGTATGGATGCGCTGCATCAGCGGGGTGATACATCGTGAGAAGCCACGAAAAAACAACAATTCCGGCCAGAAAAAAGACAAGTAGAAATATAGACAAGCCCATTCGAAAAGGGGAAACTCTCCTTCTCTTCATCACATCACACCTTATATAAATCATTTAATAGATTTCTAATTATCTCTTTAGATGTTCTTATATGCCGGTATAGCCCGTTACTTCGGGCTTTTCCGGCACTTTTCATATCGGAAGAACCTCACAAATCTTTTTATTACCCCTCATGTTTTCACTCTCAAAAGTAGTAAAAGTAGTAGTAAATTCTGCGTACTACTTATGCCGCCTTGGTTTCCTCGGCGTTTTCCGCCGCAGTTTCCGGCTTGGCCTCTGTGGTGGTTTTTGCCTTGGCTTGCAGCCGTTCCATTTCCTCCTGTGCGGAATGGAAAGTAGCGTGGGCGTAATAGTTCAGCGTCATTACAATGTTGGCGTGTCCCATGATGTACTGCAATGCTTTGGGGTTCATGCCCGCGTTTGCCATTCTGGTACAGAATGTATGCCGCATGGTGTGCGGCGTCATCACATCGGGCAGCGGCTCCTTGTGGCACTTGTTGTACTTCTTGGCAAGGCACTTGAACATGGCGTCATAGTTGACGGCGGTTTTGGGCAGGCCATCCCGGTTCAGGAACAGGAAGTCCTTATAACCATCAACCTTAATGCACCTGCCGTCCCTGCGCTTCTTCAACACGCGCTCAAACGCTTCATAGGCGGCTGCGCTCATCGGCACTTGACGGAATCCGCTTTCTGTTTTTGGCGCTTCGATATAGTAGCCGTCCTCGGTGCTTCTCAAAAGCTGGTGGTCTACATTCACAAAGCGCTTCTCAAAATTCAGGTCGGCTGGCGTCAGGCCGCAGAGTTCGGAAATACGAAGCCCGGTTTCCAGCAGGATCACCACCTCGTCATAATACTTGGCATAGACAGGATCGTTCTGCATGAAGTCCAAAAGCTCGTTTTCCTGTGTAGGGGTAAGCGGCACCTTTGGTACGGTATCGTCGTTGATAACCTCATTGATCTGGAAGTCAAAAGGATTCTTGCGGAGGCAATCGTCCTGTACGGCCATATAAAAGATGGCTTTTAAGGAACGCTTGCTGTTGCAGATGGTGTTGTAGGCAACGCCCTTTTCCTGCATACGCAAGGCCCATTCTTTTGCGTCGGACAGCTTCACGCTGTCAATGCTGGCCGCGCCCAGCTTATCTTCGGACAGAAGTTTCATTAACTGCTGGCGGCTCTTTTGGGTTCCTTTCCGCACATTCCCGCGCTGCCGGGTGTACTTTTCATAAAGCTGGCACACGGTCATTTTCTTGCCGATGGTGTCTATCCCGTCGTCAAGGTCTTTCTGTATCTGCTTGATCTTCTCGCGCAGGGAAAGACAGGGCCGTTTCCCGGCAGGTACTTTGTCGGTAGGTACTAACTTCCATGAGTAAACAAACTGGGTTTCTCCAAAGGTGTCAATGTATTTGTAAGCGTATCTTCCATCTGATCGCTGGCTCTCTCCAGACTTCAAAAGGCGGCCTTTGTTGTCCCGTCTTTTTTCATCTCGTTCTTTTCTTGGCATTTCGTCATGCTCCTTTCCATGACGGAAAGAGCCTTGACACGCTTATAACCTATTATAACACGAGCAAGGCCCTTTTTCACTATATTGTGTCAAGGGAATCAATAATTTTTTCAAACTGCTTCCGTTTGATCTGGATGCGGTTGCCGTTCAGGATCACCCAGCCAGCGGTGGGGTTTTCCTCGGCAAGCCGACGCAGTTTGTTTTCCCCGATCCGAAAATATTTAGACGCTTCCTCAATGGTGAGCGTGTATTTTTCCCAAATAGGCACATCGTTATTACTCATAACATGGCCCCCTTTCTTTTCAAAACAAAGGTTATTGTTGTGAAAGTGGGCAGAAAGTAACGGACGGCTGCTGGCACAGCTCCACGGGAATCTCACCCCTGCGTGGTTCTCACGCGGCCCTGCTCGTTGCCTGCGACGCTTCAAACGCTCGGACTACGACGGCAAGGGAGTATCATTGTCCTGTCTGCGCGTCGTCGCCCGCAGGCTGCCACACCTGCTTTACGGCCCGGTAAAATCGCTCCGCTTATCCCAATGAGGGAAAACCTCTTGGCGCACCTGCCGCCCGGCTCGGCGCAGACAGAATGTATCCGTCTGCCCTATGACGCGCCGCCATTGTCCTGCGGGCGTATTTGTCAAGGAGCAAAGGGGCCGCCGGGAAAACAGGCAGGCGGGGAAAGGGAAAGCCGCCTGTCTATGGCCGGGGCCTTAACCGTCAGTCGCCAATGGGACTAACGATGGAATGGATCAGCTTGATTTGCAATCGGCGCTTCATATACTCGTCAATGCAGATATGAGGCTGACCGCTGCCGTCATAGAGCGTCCGGGTACACAGCTTATTGATATAGCCGTCATAATGCTGCAAGACACGCTCCACGGCTTCGGCGTTACCGGCGCAGGCCGCGTCGATCACAAAATCAGGCAGAGGGCTTTTGCCCTTGTAACTGGATTGCTTCATCCGCGTTTAACCTCCCTCCGGCATGAACGCCATCAATTTTACACGCAGGTCTTTTAAGGTGCTTGTCCTGTGGCGCTGTACTGCGCTGCGGGACATTCCCATCAGGCGGCCAATTTCTTCGTCAGTCAAATCCAGAACAAAGCGGAGAATCAAAATACTCTGCTCGTCTTTTGGCAGGCTGGCAAACGCTTCGGCCACAAGCTCGTTGTCGATATGTAGGTCATAGCCATGCGAACTGAATGTAAAGCTGTCGCAGGAATACCGATCTACGGTCGAGAGCTTGTCCCAATCAGCCGGGGAAAGAGCGTCCAGCGACACTTCACGGTCGCGGCGGCACTTCATTTCCCGCAGATAATCTATCGCCTCATGGTACAGAACCAGCTTGCAGTAGCGGTCAAACTGGCCCCATTCACCGTATTTGCGGGGGATCGCTTCCATCTTCTCACCCCCTTTCTATGGGGGATGTGGTGGTTCTCTCCCTTTCCGCCAATAGAGCGAATGGAATCTCTCTGGCTGCCCGCTAAACGCCTCCTTTTTTCACTTTTTTGAAATTTCTTTTTGCGCCGGATAGCAGACCGCAGGAAATAACAAAATTCGCCCGGCAGATCAAAGACCCGCTGGGCGAAACAAAAAGCAATATGTTCTTTTCCTACATAGTATAGTACATACGCACAGCCGCTTGTCCCCGCTGCCGGGGGACGGCTTTTTTTGACAGGCTAACCCCTGTCGGAATTTGTCGAAGTAGTTTTCGTTGCATGGCGGCTCCCTCCTAAAGCCGCCATGCCAGAACACGGTGCAGGGGTCGTCGAAGCAAAAAGAAACGGCGGCCTTGATCTACTCAAAACCGCCGTATCCGTCAGTGATACAGGAAAGCGCACGAAATCCTCTGCCCGTCAGCGGTTTTTTTCTTTTCCCCGCTGTGGAGGCAGATGTTTGAATATGCAGGTATGTTTCATGCCGCAAAGGCCACAAAACATACCATGTTAGTCATTCAATTTGAATTAGAGTTCAATTCTTGCTTTCGATGGCTTATCTTCACAATAGATAACTTTAATCGTTGTTCCCTTGTCAGGGACTTTGTTTCCTGCGCCAATCCATTTTCGGCAGATGTAATCTTTGCCGTCTATCGTATATTTGACCTTGATAGTATGCGGAAAGGCTGCGCCATCCATCGCATGAACGCGGGCAGGTTTACGATTCACTTTTAACCACCATTGTTTTATAACTGAAATTACAGTTCCCATTGTTTCTTTTTCCATAAGTTATACCTCCAATGATATTTTTGATTGATGATACCTATTTTCTATTCAGCCTTTTCTTTGTTTGTAGTAAAAGCGGAACGCTGCTGCGCCGGTGGCCGCCAACTGTACCAGAATCAGCACAGCAAACAGACCGAAGCTCTCATAGTAGAACAGTTCATCCCAAAAATATAGTCTGTTCAAATGATGCCATTTATTGTATTCTAAATTTGTAGGTAAGCTGAACGGGTAACTTACCAAGGGATAGCGGCAACAGATGTCTATCTAACCATACTACCATTGAGATCGAAAAGTATGAATTGAAGAGTACAATAATAGGGTTGATTGAGGATCAACTTTTATTTTTTGTACCTTCATGTTAGAAGCCGTTGTGGACTATTACCTAAAAATAATAGATATAACACAAAGAGAATTATTCAATCTGTCCAAGCATAACAGGAAGGAAAAGATTGAAATTCCATAGGTAGTGGCTTCGTTGACGCGACTAAGTTCAATACGGAAAAATCGGTCTGCAGGTGTGTCAAACAGAAGACACTATTTTTTTATATCTGAGACCGATTGTTTCCGATACAATTTATGGAACATTCAGCACATCATGGACAAACCAAGTCTGAGCCGTGACCATAATGGCAAATGTGCAAATAGCAAAGAGAAGTACTTCAGCCACAGCATTGACACGGCTGGATTGAAGTTGCTTTTTCAGATTGGCAGGCAAGATTCTTGACAGCAGACAATAAACTAAAAATCCAATACAGGCTCCAGCGGTATTTGTCATCAAGTCATTGATGTCGGAAGAACCCCAGCCAAACATCTGGACAATTTCAACAGCCAAAGAAAACAGAAAGCCAGTCAATGCAACCGTCTTCATGTGATGATATTTCTTGTACAGCAGCGGCAGGAAAAATCCCAACGGGACAAACAGAATAATATTCAGAATGGTATCAATTGGCCCAGTTATCATACCGATAAATGGAGTCCAAGAAATGTTCGGGCGAAAGGTCATTGTGCTTGTAAAGCCGATGCCTGTGACGGTCAAAAGTCCGAATAAATAATAACCAAAAACAAACACTGCAGCGGTATGGAGAAAACTTTGTGTTCTCCCCAATTTTTTGAGCCACAAGAAATACAGTACGAAGACTGGAACCATAAACACATACCCACTAATTGAGCGGATGAGAATATCAGAAATTGGTATCATTATTATCTCCTTGTCAAATTCAAATTTATTGCCCATTCCAGCATTGAGCATTTTCTCATAAAGCAAACAGAATACTGTCATTAGTAACGACGGTATTCCCATAATGCTAATCGTAAGTCTAATTGTTCAATGTCGATTAGACATTCACTTTTACATTTTGGACAAAAGAGAGGAAAATTTTTAAGTACGGTATCTTCCCGAATTTTGTCGCGTGTTTTATTCCCGCAGACTGGGCAGCGGATGAACTCTGTTTTCTCCATATTGTTCACTCCGAATTGCGATCATTCTTTTTCTTATCCCGATATTTCCGTATGAGTTTATTACGGATAGGAACGCCAACACCAATCA